>Ga0115567_10002034_pt1 | contig 20150 bp, 21 predicted proteins | sample COGITO_mtgs_1204_2_FD_88679 | JGI IMG/M metagenome (GOLD analysis project Ga0115567, IMG submission 88679) | Pelagic marine microbial communities from North Sea - COGITO_mtgs_120412 | ecosystem: Environmental > Aquatic > Marine > Epipelagic | place: Germany:Helgoland, sampling site Kabeltonne... | reverse complement strand
TAATTACCCTCAACACCATGGTAAAAAATGGCACACACTGGGATGAAAATATGGCGTAAAATTATTAAATTTTCAAAAAATTTGGGCGAAAAGGGTTGACTTGGAACCATAGTCACTTGTTAGCTTCCTACGCCCAACGATTTCTCTTTCATATATTTGGCCAACATTTGAGCAGACAGATCTAGCGAACTGCTAAGGGCACTATAGACTCCTCTTTGATCTTCAACTTTCCTATGTTGACCTAACTTCAATATACCTTCAATTTTTGTTAATTCGATCTTGAAGCCAACAATTGCTGACAGTAGTTTATCCCTAAATTCAGAAGTCATAACATCTCTTTTGAGCAAAAGCTTTGGATCATACTTTTGGACAACTTCTTCAACTGCTACAAGTGTTTTATTACGACCTAAAAGTGTTACCTTTCCATACGCATGAACAGCAGAATAATTCCAAGTTGGTACTGCTGGTGATCCAGCATACCAACTTGGAGAAATATAACTATGAGGCCCGGAAAATATTAGCAACACTTCACTTCCCCCCAACTCTTTCCAGTGAGGGTTAGCTTTTGCACAATGGCTATACAATACCCCACTGTCACCTTCATCGCGATGCAAAACAAAAGGAATATGAGTTCCATTCAGGGAAGTAGATACAATAACCCCAAACCCAAACTCATCAATTAGTTCATGGGCATCAGATATATTATTAATTTTTATACTGTTTGGTGAATACATTATAAACCTATGTGGTTGAAGAATCTAACGCCCCGCTAACTGGCCGCCAACCTGCAGCGAAATTTCATGTTAAAATGAGCGGCAGCGAATGGCAACATGAAATTGAAGCGGAAGGTTGAGCGGCCCATGTTTAGCGGCTTGTTAGATTTGCAGAGCTTGGCCAACCAGTACTATGACATAGTAGCTGACCTCTCATAAAGGAAAAGCTCGCCGACACAACCCACTCTTTAGTTGTCAGTAAAACGAGCCATTATAAGAGCATCTACAAAATGCCCATTCTTGAAGGCATATTGCCTACACTCACCTTCGACTTCAAAACTAAATTTCTTGTAAAGATTAATAGCTGATTCATTATCAGAATAGACTTCTAACTCAATCCGCCTAATTCTTAGCCAATTATCCGCAAGGTCTAAAGCTGCTGTGACAAGCTTGCTACCAATTCCGTTTCGCGTGTATTTTTTCAATACACCCATGCCAAGTGTGGCTACATGCTTTCTTCTTGGCCGCTCGCTCACTATGAGTGTAAGCTGACCCGCGATATCATTACCTGCGACGGCAACCAGACTAATTTTATTGTCGGAAGTATTACCCAGGTTGCTTTCCCAGTAAGCATCAGAGGGATACGGCAATTGAACCGAATTGCTGTAAGCATGTTCTTGCTCATAGATAGATTTAACACCAGCTAAATCCGAAGGTTTGCTGTGACGAATAACTACCTCAATCATTTACCACTACCTTATTATTTTGCGTCAAAATCTAACGCCACGCTAACTGGCCGCCGAACCGGAGCGAGTTTCTGTGCGATAATTGAGCGAAGCGAAATTCAGCACGGAAATGAAGCGCAGGTTGCGAAGTCAACTTCATTTTCTTGTTAGATTGGTTCTACGCCGTTTTTCCACACTTCATATTCACTAAGGTCTATGCGATCGTTCCATACAATCGCATGACCACCTAGCTCCACTTGAACTGACTTGAATAGAACTTTGTTTTTAAGATCTGAAAATGGTTCACGACTTAAGAGTAGTGAAATGTCGTAATCTCGTACATCACCATTGTCAAATTTAACTCGAAGTACATGCATTTTAATAGCTTTTGCTTCAATGATCTTAGGAACCTTCATGTATCACTCCAGTGGAGGCAATTTATGAAATTCTTGGGTATCCCACATTCTAGAAAGCTCATTCTGATTGAGTGTAGCCCACTCAATTACGAGTTTTTAGGCACGGCGCGGTATGTCGCCTTCAATCATTGAAAGTGTTTTGATATCAAACAACGCGTTAAATTCACCGTAAACAACATGAAAATGTGGAGGCGGATGATCCCCAAAAAAGATCTTGATTACAATCCCATAAAACCGTGCAATTTCTGGCATTCTTTCTATTTCTCCAATATCAATTTTTCTCTAAATGATCTAACAGCTTATTTAGATGGGGCGAGTTGCTGACTAATTTTTCGTATAATGTTTCCGGCGCAATATCAGCACCATTGGGCCAAGCAATTGTGCCACCATCAATTTGTGCTGACTTAAATAGCGAAATATCTTTAAGAGGTTGAAATATTGGCCCTTTATCTAAATACTCAGAAAAGTTTAAGTCACCTCTGACACCATCATCAAAAACTATATGAAATGTATAGTCTGATTTATAACGTATTTCTTTGACATCGTTCATATTCCACATGTTCACACCCAATTAATCTAAAGGTTCTATTTTCTTAATCTGTTGCCCAGATTGAGCTAACTGCCAATCTTCTTCAAGCTCAGACTGGTGAAGATCAACCCACTCTCTGACGAGCTTAGTGGCTGTTTTTGACTTTAAGTTTCCGTTCAGAATATTACCAGAAAAATCAAATACCGCTTTGTGTCCTTGGAATTCAACATGAAAATGTGGAGGATTATGATCTTCGTAGTACATTCTAATAATGATACCAAAGATGATCCCTACCAGGGCTTCTTGACACCGAGTTAAGCGAGTATAATCGCTAATGAGGTGAATTATGACCAATCAAGTATCGAACGAAAAACGAACAAAACATACCGCAGAGTACAAACAAAATGCTTTGAAACTTGCTGAAAAAATAGGCTTCTCTAAAGCAGCTAAAGAATTAGACCTTCATAGCTCACAGCTTTATCAATGGCGAACCAGCATTGAAAAGAAAGCCACAACCAGTGAAAGAGAGTCCAAATTAGCAAATGAACTTGCCATACTTAAGCGTCAATTGGCAACTCAGAATGAGGAGCTCCAAATCTTAAAAAAGGCGGCTACCTACTTCGCGAAGAATCAAAAATAAAGCGTTTTCAGTTCATGGAAAAACATCGCCAAGAATTTGGTATGAATGCCATGGCTAGAGTGCTTTGTGTGACGCGAAGTGGGTACTACTTTTGGCTTAAAAATAGAGATCAGCAGAGTTCAAAGCGTATGAAAAAAATTGAATTAGATCGGCTTGTAATGCAAAGCTTTATAGATTCTAAGCAACGCTATGGCGCAGAACGTATTCAAAAGGATTTAGCTGATCTGGATGTATATCCTGATATAAAGACTATTCGTTCAAGTATAAAGCGCCAGGGTCTGCAAGCGAAGGCCGCAAGGCTATTTAAGGTGACAACGAATAGCAATCATCAGCATGATATATCTCCAAACCTTTTGGAGCGAAATTTTAAAGCTGAAAAACCCAATCAGAAATGGGCCGGTGATATCTCATATTTATATACAAGCGAAGGTTGGCTTTATTTAGCTGTAATAATTGATTTATATTCACGAGCAGTTGTAGGCTGGTCGGTAAGTGAAAGAATGACTTCAGCGCTTGTTTGTGACGCACTTAATATGGGTTTGTGGCGACGTGGAATGCCAAAAGATGTAATTGTGCATAGTGACCGTGGAAGTCAATATTGCTCAAAAGACTACCGAAAAATAATCAAAGAAAACGATTTATCCCAAAGTATGAGTCGAAAAGCCGACTGTTGGGATAATGCCTGTTCTGAAAGTTTTTTTCATTCACTGAAGGTTGAGGCGATTTACGGAGAGCCAATTTTAAATCGTGAAGAAATGAGAGCTTTGATTTTTGAGTATATAGAAATTGATTACAACAAGACAAGGAGGCATAGTACAATAGGTTTTTTAAGCCCAGAACAATTTGAAAGAAAAAATGCTTAGCAAAGTGTCAAGTTTTGTTGGTAGGGATCAGTGCAGTTATAATCTACAAACTTGCCTTCTTTCTTCTTTAATTTGATCTAACTGCAAAAGCTCTCCAGACGGCATTACTTTTAAATAAAGTTCTTCATCCAGCTTTACTCTTGCTAGTGTCCCGCCAGACTCTAAGGGTTCTGACTCAGCAACATTAATCAAGTCGGATATTTTTTTATGGACATTTTTTCCAGTATAAGTTCCATCACTATTAAAGAGTGGTATTTCACTACCTTCCGTATAAACTTCAAAATTAGGATCTCCTTGAAGTTCTTGAAATTTAGTTATAGATTCTTGGGATTTAAACCAGTATCCGAATCTTAGTTCTGGTGCAGCGTGAGTCTGTTCAATCAACTCGAACATATCAAGTTTTCTAAATTTTTTCTCTTCAATATCGTTAATTCCAAGAATAATGTTTTCTTTTAAGTGAACATCATTAGAAAGGATTACCCCAACCGTAAAAATCTTGTGTAATTTAATAAAGCAAAATAATTCCGATTTAGATTGAATAAGAATTAAATAATGTTTTTTACTATCTAGATTTAAAAGGTGTTCGAAAGGTTGCATTATTTCATGCTGAAATCCATTTCCTATTTTTACAAAATCTGTAGATCTTTCATGGCAGGAATTATGAAGTACATTAGAAATATCTATAGCCATTTTATCGTTATAATACAAAGGTATTGAATCTACTGCGAATTCATATGCAATTTTTAATAAACCTAACTTGAAGTCATGCAAATCTATTGCGAGAGCGATGTGTATTTCAGGACATGGAGATGAATGAATACTTTTTTCACCAACTGATATTCGGTCATATGGAACTCCAATTCTCTTAGCCGTTTTTTTTATAATCCCATCAATTTTATTCTCATCAGATGCATCCACCACAATACTAACTGACTCTACAATCGAATTATTTTTATTTTGAGTCACGCTAGGGATTATGTATGGCAACGTTTTCATATCACTATCAAGTCTGACTTGAACCTTTGTTTCCGTTTTTTCACTAAATGAATGAGTACCTGAAAATGGATTAGGTATTTTCCCAGACTTACCTTTTATCCCTAACAAATAGCGCTGAAAATCAGAAAATTTGTGATTAACTAAATCACTGTCCACATTAGAACCCAAATCAGAGTTGCATGTTTTACATACAGAATAAATGTGATAATAACCGCCTAAAGAATCTGGTATTACATGTTCATCCGAAAAATCATTGGTTTCTTTTCTGCAAATAATGCAAGTATCCATTAAATATCCTTTTTATACGCATTCGTCTGAGGGCAATGGCACCTAATGGGTGGAGCTGAGCAGAGTGCAGCTTAAGCAGACAAGCCTTAGCTTGTGTGTCTTAGGCGGCGCTTCTGCTCCAGCGCGTTGTTAGGTAGGCGCGCAGCGCATGCCTGATAACGCGATGGGGGACTCAGCTCCACCCATTAAGTGGTACGCGCAGCGTGCCACTTAACGCCCCGCTAACTGGCCGCCGAACCGCAGCAAGTTTTCATGTTATAGTGTAGCGCAGCGGAACGACAACATGAAAATGAAGCGAAGGTTTGAGCGGTCCATGTTCAGCGGCTTGTTAGCAATAACTTAAACCAGCCGTGCCTGAATTTTTTTTGAAAAAATATATGCCGCAAACAATGCTGGAAAAGCAATACGTGGCAATAGCTCAGGAAGATTTGTACCTACTTCAACAAATGACCATACTACAAGTATAACTAGAGTTAGACCGTAAAAATATGCTCCTGCTTTTTTACCTAGCATTATGAGCACCCCTGAAATTGCAACGCAGATACCAATTGCTATGAAATAGTAACCTCCCCCCATCGCCAAAATATTGAGTCCACCAATAATCATGGCCATGCCAAGCAAAGCCAACAAGAGCCCGAGAACACGAGGGGGTTTTATATCACTCATTATATATCTTCCTTTAATGAAAATAATTGCTAATGGGTGGAGCTGAGCAGAGTGCAGTTTAAGCAGACAAGCCTTAGCTTGTGTGTCTTAGGCGGCGCTTCTGCTCCAGCGCGTTGTTATGTAGGCGCGCAGCGCATGCCTGATAACGCGATGGGGGACTCAGCTCCACCCATTAAGTGGCTCGCGCAGCGGGCCACTTAATGCCCTGCTAACTGGCCGCCGAAACGCAGCAAGTTTTAATGTTAAAGTGAAGCGCAGCGCAACGTCAACATTAAAACGAAGCGGAGGTTTGGTCGGTCCACGTTCAGCAGTTTGTTAGGCTGGAAGTGTTTGACATGAACAAAAATTACTTCTTAACCATTCCAAAAAAACACCAAACTAAAGCTTACATTTTTTAAAACCCATACCTAAATTAAACCTCTATCATTCATTCTTTGCAACAGAATTCCTGGATGAACTCTGTACTCACCATCAGCAATTCTCATGGTAAACTTATCATAAGTTGGACTGTGACTAGCTTGAGTCTCAGAGTTTGACAAAACAACTCCAGTATAAGTATCAGGCCTTTGGTGAAAATATCCTATAACATCCTGCCTTGTAATCACCAAACCACGACCAAGATGACCATCAATCATCGCATCCAACAAATCAAGTTTCAAACTCATTGTGAATCTCCAAATTAATTATATGCAACGCATTACTTAATAACAACGTTGCAATCTACGCAGAAAATTTTTTGCGACAACACCTTAAAGCCATCACTGACAAATTCAACTCTTTTATCAAGTCCCTTCCCGTGTACGGGATTTTCGTTTTCTGAAAAACTTGCTTGACCAACTTTCTCGCAGCTTGGACAAATAATTGCGGAGCTAAAATTCTCTCTCTTTGCCATTAGAATTCCTTACATTTTTTTTTGACACTCAAAGCCTAACGCCAACTTAAAGCGCAGCCGCAGGCGGTCGCTTGGAAGTTTTTGTTAGGCTTTTATAACCTCGACACTAGATTTACAATTACATCTTTACACAGTTCTCTTTGATCTTTAGCTACTTGTATTCGCTCACCGTAAACATAATAAATATTTTTGTCCATTTTGCTTAGTGGTATTCCCTGATTAGCGGCGACAACCCCAGCGCTGTTAAAATCTCTGAGCTCTACACTATATTCATTTTCAAAGTCTTCTTGATTATTAACTTGAGAATTGCTGGCAATAAATCGCCTTGGGTCTTTCGTATATTCATCATACATTTTTTGTGTGGCTTCATTTGATAACGCCTTAAATGCGTGAGCCGCACCTTTTTGCTGCGTGAATCTATTCCCAAGAAGAAGTGCTATTTTTGGACGTTCAATACCAAAAGCATTTACTTTGGATGAAAAAGTATAATTCCCATAAACAGGATGAGTTTTTTCTGTACCCCAAATAAGATTAAATAATCCAGTTATTGCAAATATAGAAGAATCATCAGCATTTATTGGAACTAACAAATGCTCTCCTGAAAGTATGGCAATTTGTGTGTACACAGAGAAACTAGGATTTGTATCAATAAAATACGTGCAAGGTCTATCATTTATTTTCAGATGCGTAAGCTTTTTGACTATTGAATGAATTTCTACCCAAGGCTGATCTTTTGCGGATAGCGGAGTTGCATCAGCTCTTTCTGACAGCAATGGAGCAATCAACTCTAAGTTGCCATCACCTGAAAGCAAATGAATATTGTTAGGTAAATTCTCGTTATAGTCGCTAAGCTTTGTAATGTACTTGCTTAAATCAGATGTATCAGTACGAGTTATACTATCTGTTATATACCCTACAATAGTTTGTGGGGTTTCTTTCGTTATGAGTTCCTGCAGCTTTTCTTCTGCTTGCCTTCCTCCTCCCATAAGCATCATTGATACATTTGCTTGCGGGCACATATCTATAACAACTACATCTCGCTCAGGATTCTTTTCTGCATAAACAGATGCAACATGGAAAGTAATGGTGCTCTTTCCAACACCACCTTTGTTATTCCACATCACATAACTTTTATTTTTCATATATTTTCTCTCAATTGGTGGGGTTATTACTTGAAAGCCTAACGCCTCGCTAACTGGCCGGCGAACCGACGCAAGCTTTGATGTTATAGTGTAGCAAAGCGGAACGGCAACATTAAAGCGAAGCATAGGTTTGCTCGGTCCGGTTGAGCGATTTGTTAGATTAGCAGTATTTGACCAACCAAAAGACATCCGGCCATATTATAACCAAGCCTTCGAACATTGTCCCTTGTATGATTTTCAGAGCCTGAACAACCAAGAAGCTCGAAATTGCCACTAAAACAACCGAGCAATCAGTTGATAAAATGAATCCACCTATAAAGCTAACCAAAAATCAAACGTTGCTATAAAAAATTGCTGATTGTAACTTTTAGCTATACAAAAGATAATCATAATGCCACTAAATTTTGTTAAAGCCTTCAACATATTCTTCTAAAAGACCAGCTTCATGAAGCATTCTTAAAGTATTGTTTGATGCAGCATTTAAAACATCTTGTTCTGTCACCATACACCATGGACATATTTTTTCTTTCGAGCTAATTGGCTCATTACATTTTCTACATACACCTCTAGTTCTTCGAATAGCTTTATTTTTAAAGATGTAACTTCTATTTCTTGAGTCGCAAAAAAATAAACTAGAGGTGTTTCTGCCTATATTTGACTCTAAATATTGAACACCAATTGATTTAGCAAATTCAAGTGCTTTTTTCTTAAAACCTTGGGTCGCCAATGAACCACAAATTATTGACGAAATACATTGCACAGGAAAGAAAAAAACCATATTACCAGAAATATTAGTTACATCTTCTTTGGTAATTATCATTCGTCTTTCATTTTCAGTACTCCAACATAAATGCTTCGTAAAATATGCCGAAAAACAAACCGCCCGTCTTAGAAACATAAAGTCTCTAGGTTTTTTTCGAAAGTATGCCATATTAAAAAACCTTTCAAGCTCTTCTCTTGGCTTATCTCTATAAACAACATCATCAATAGTTGCTGAAGGTAAGTAACGTAGCAGTTCAGTTTCATCAATCTCAAGAACTAAACCAGTTGAGTTATTTGCATAATGCGCCCATATAGGGTGTACAATTGGAGAATTTGAGAAACAAGTTGTTGGAAACTGTGTGAGACTATTAATCACCTCATTGTAAAATGCTACACGCTCAGGATCATTTTTAAAATCAATAGTTAAAAAGAGTTCGTACGGATCATTGTAATCTTTTGGTAACGAGAATTTAAAACCACAAAACCCCTCTTTATTAAAGATAATATCGAAAATATCAGCACTAATGTATTTGTATATTTTTTTTGACATTTCAATTCTCGTATTTTAAAAATAATTTAACAGCTTATATATACAGCGCGCTGCAAAACCCGGTACTAGACAGCGCGCTTTCTAATCAAATAAACTCCACACACCAGGCACAGCGGCATCATAATAATATCTAAATCTGAGACCTAGTATGACTTTTAACCCAGCACCTCGAACAAGCAACTGGCATAAGTATTTTAACCTACTTCAATTAAAGAACATTCCTGAAGATAAGCAAAAGTACTATATGGCTCATCTTCAGCGATTTTTAGCTGCTTTTCCTGGGCGACGCTTGTCTGATTTGGATCGAGCTGAGATTCTGTTGTATTTTCAAGAGTATGCAGCGACTATTACAAACCAGCAGTACTGGCATAAGCGATTTGAGCAAAGTGTTGATGCCATAAAATTATTATTGATTGATCTTAATACTTGTGAGGAAGCTATGCATATAGCTTGGCATTGCTTAACGGCTTCAAGCGTCTCTGAGGTGAATCATGTACCAAGTACGCAACCCCGATCAGAGTCAAATTTAGCGCCTGCACAAAACCAAGGTATCTTTTCATGGCCAGATGCCCTTCAAGCACTTTGTAACCAAATTCGAGCTAGGCACTACTCAATCCGCACTGAAAAAGCATACCTCGATTGGTGTAGCCGTTTCCAACGCTATTCTCAAGTTGAGCCATTTTCAATAACGCCCACTCATATTGAGGCTTTTTTGAATCATCTTTCAATTGATAGAAAAGTGTCTGCATCAACCCAGAGTCTAGCGCTCAACAGCATAGCGTTCCTTTGTAAATATGTCTTAAAAATGAGCACTGAAAATTTGGGCTTTCGCAAAGCAAGGCGCTCGCAAAAACTGCCAGTGGTACTGTCAAAATCAGAGGTTATAACTGTTTTGGGCCTACTGCCTACGGAATATCAGTTGATGGCAGGGTTACTTTATGGGTCTGGTCTTCGTTTAATGGAGTGTATTCGCTTAAGAATAAAAGATATTGACTTCGACCACGGCACAATTATCGTGCGAAATGGTAAGGGTAATAAAGATCGAATAGTGCCATTACCGCAAAAATATAAGCAACAACTCAAGCTGCATTTAGCAGCAAGGCAACTGGAGTTTGATGCTGATAAAGAACGTGGTCTTCACAGTGTTCATATGCCTGAGGCGCTGGCACGTAAATACACTTCTGCAGAATTTGAATTTAAATGGCATTTTGTTTTTACCGCTCAAAACCTTAGCCAAGATCCTCGTAGCGGCATGATTCGTCGACATCATTTGCATGAAACTTCACTGCAACGAGCAATCCGCAAAGCAGTGCAAAAATCTGAGATCACCAAGGTAGTAAGCGCCCATACTTTTCGACATTCGTTTGCAACACATTTGCTAGAAGCGAATTATGACATTCGCACTATTCAACAACTGCTTGGCCACTCGGATGTAAGCACCACCATGATTTATACTCACGTCATTAATAAACCTGGTTTACCACCTGTCATCAGTCCAGCGGATGCGCTTTAAATTCAGTATTTAATCCTAATCTTTTCAAGCTGGTCTTACCAGCTCGGTCACTTTACCCGTAAACACATAGCTATCGCCACCCATTTTGCCAACAGAATTTATCATGGTTTGATCGATAACGCCGTCGGTGCATAGGCCATCGCGCACGTAAACTGATTGCACATCTAATAAAGTCATGGTGCCGGCGCCTGGTGTATCGGCGATTTGGATGATCTCGCGTAGGGTGCATTCGTAGCGAACTGGTGCCCCCGCGACGGAGAGGGCGTCAACGGTTGCGCTTTTGCATGCTTCCACTCCTGCAATTTCAAATTCGCTCACATTATTAGCTAAGCTTGCGCTGGTGGCGCTCATCACGCTTAATAGTTCATAGGGTACAATGTTCACTACGCAAGATTTTGTAGCTTTAATATTTTGTAGGCTGTCTTTTAATGCGCCGTCTCTGGGCATAACCGTGGTAAATAACAACACAGGTGGTGTGCAGCTGGCCACTGTAAAAAATGAATATGGTGCAAGATTGTCAACGCCATCAGCGGAGCAACTGCTAACCCAAGCGATGGGCCTTGGCGTTACGCCGCCATTCAATAAGCGATAGCGATCTTGATTGTTTAATTGATTAATATTAAATTGCATAGTTTTCTCTTCATAATAGATTTTGGCAGCGCATTGGACGTAGTTTTATGCAGAACACAAAAAAAGGCTTACATCCGCAAAACCGTCATCACGGGGCTTATGATTTTAAAGCACTTATGCAAAGCATGCCTGGTTTATCCTGCTATGTAAAACCAAACCAACATGGCACGCTTTCTATTGATTTTGCTGACCCTCTAGCTGTGAAATATTTGAACATGGCAATCTTAAAATATGATTACCATATTGATAGCTGGACTATTCCACAGGGTTCTCTTTGCCCGCCGATTCCAGGTCGAGTTGATTATATTCACTATGTTGCTGAATTATTAAACTCTGAGCTACCAATAGGCAAGATAAGGCATCATACCATTGGCCTACTCGATATTGGTACAGGCGCAAGTGGCATCTATCCCTTGCTCGCTTGTCAGACTTACGGTTGGGATTGTGTGGGCAGTGATATAAATCAAGCATCTTTGGATAATCTTGCGCAAATCTTAACCCACAATCCAAATCTTCAAGGCAGTTTGGTGCTGCGACTTCAAGATAATGTACATCACATTTTTCAGGGCGTGATTAAGGCAGGCGAATACTTTGATGTGAGCGTTTGTAATCCGCCGTTTCATGCATCATTACCAGAAGCGCTTCAGGCCAATCGACGCAAACGTCATAATCTAGCGCAGTCGACATTCACTGAGCTGAATTTTGGTGGGCTTAATAACGAGCTTTGGTGCAATGGTGGCGAACAACTGTTTCTAAAGAAGATGATTAAAGAAAGTAAAATCTATGCAAGTAGCGTTGGCTGGTTTACTTGCCTTGTCTCAAAAAAAGACAACATTAAGCCTGCTCAAAAATTAATTCGAAAATTAGGCGCATTGGATTGCAAAGAGATAGAGATGGTGCAAGGCCATAAAAAAACCCGAATATTGGCCTGGACTTATGATGCACGCAAAGCTCAATGCAGTAGCAAGGTCTAAATAAAGGGTCATTTTTATAGCTTGTAGGTCGATAAATTGGATTTACTTAAAAATGGTACGAGTCGCCTCGAAAAAGGCCTCTTATTGTGCGTGGTGCTCGCAAAGTCGGTAAATCTACATTGATAGAAATTGTAGCCAAAATGAAAAAATTTTCAAATTTCTTTTTTTAGATGCAGGCTAGACGCATCATCTAAAGTAACTTGACGCTCGATTTTATATACCACTTCATCTAACACAACTCCAGACATTGACGTAACCTTACGTTCATCAAAAACAAAGCCACCTAATGCCTCGGGTATTGAACAGCTTGCTTGATTATTACGATCTACTGGGTATATCAGATAGTTGTAATCAATATTATTTTGCAGCCACTTAACGAGCAATACAATGCTCTCCCTGCCTATTTTTTGGCCATGAGCAGATTTTTTTATCCACAACCCAAGCTCAGGATAATCAGGAGTACCTTCACAGTGACAACCACACACGCCTAAAAATTCTACAGTCTTTTTATTGATGATAGCAAAAACGAGATCTTGACCCAACCGCATGGCAAATTTTGCACTGGCGATAAAATCATAAGTCTCTGCGATATTTGCTGCAGGTTTAGGCACCATGTATTTTGTGATTTCCGAGTCAAATTCGATAAACATCTCAGGTGCAAAGCGATCCTCCAATGGGATTAAAGCGATACGATCGCTGGTAATCAAAAGACTACTGAAATCTGTGGAAACACCATTTTTAATGCGAAGTTTAGTCATTGCCGTGCTCTAATGATGTGAAATAAACCGCTTATCGATGGACTCAGCTTTATCTCCAGCATATACCCATAGCCGATATAAAAAGCGAACCTGTCTACATTTGAATTGCGTACAGCTACATTCGACTTAAGACAATTCATAACGCTATGGGTATATAATTATAACTTAACGCCTTGTAGAAGCTTTGGATTTAGCTCGGCATTGCCGTGCAAAACTGATATATCACCAGTCTGCTCTAAAACCACCGCATGAATATCTTTAAAATCCTTGACATTTACTTCTCGTAACTTGCCAATGAGATCATTCTCTGTAATTTTTGCTTTTGTTAAATTTTCGAATAATATCGTCTCCCCGCGCATGAGTAAAATTGGCTGATTTTCCAAATAAGGCGCCTTGCGTTTCAGACGCCACCTCGAAAAAATCGACTGTATTAATAGTAAAAGCGAGATTGCAAATAAACCCTGAATAATAGACGGTTCTTTTTGTACTACCGTACTTGCTACAATTGAACCTATCGCTACAGTCACTGCAAAGTCATGGCCTGACATTTTAGAAAGACTACGTAAGCCATTTAATCGAATCACTATCATCACACCAAAATACAACGCAAAACTTGATATTGCTGTAATCCAAATTTGATCTAAAGAAATCGAAAACCAGCTCATAAAACACCTCACATGGATAAAAATTAGCATTTTAGTTATTCAATAATGAATTCGCCGTGACTTGTCTACCCAACCAATTACTGTAAAACTATATTCATAGTGGAATCATTCAACATCAAAGGCCATGGTGATTGCATGGGGAGGATAGTTTTTGCTAGTAAAATCTGTGTTTTGACAGCTCCCATTCTTCACTTCCTCATTGAGAAAAGCCTTAAAATTAGATTACTTAAAATTCGATCATTCTAATTGAATTTTACAGAAAATAAATTCGAGGTAGCACGAGTTGACGAGCAAAGGAAAAGGAGGATAAAAAATTATAGGCAATAAAAAAGCCCGAAGCTATGATTTAATATAAATCACAATTTTGAGCTGTTTATTTGTAGTGGTAGCGGGGGCTGGATTCGAACCAACGACCTTCGGGTTATGAGCCCGACGAGCTACCAGACTGCTCCACCCCGCATCAGAAAAACTAATATACCGATCTCTATTAACATTGTCAAGCACTTAATTTACTTAATATTTTTAACTATCACTTGGTGCCGAAGGCCGGACTTGAACCGGCACAGCTATTGCTACCACCCCCTCAAGATGGCGTGTCTACCAATTCCACCACTCCGGCATTTTAGTAACATGCAAAACTATATCACGTAACGCATATAGATTAAAGTTTTTTAAAAGTCTTTTATGACTAATTTATTCTTGCACACATTATATTTTAATTATTCACTAACCACAGGCTTTTTAGATACAGGATCAATCTCTGATTGTCCTTTATCCACTTGAGGTGCTGAGCCTGAGTCAGACTCCATTGGTTTGGCTTTCTTTGGTGCAAGATCATTATTCACGGCTTCACCAGTTGGTGTTTTTACGTTTACTTTTTCGCTAGACGCTGGGCTTTTTTTCGGTGTTAACTCGTCATCAGGGCTTACGGACTTTGATCCAGTTGATAACGATTTAGTCAGTTCTTTTTGCAAGCCAACTCGGTCTTCTTCTTGTGCGACATACGCTAAGCTTAAACTTGCGATGAAAAAAATAGCCGCAAATAGAGCGGTAAGCTTAGTTATTGCATTAGTAGAGCCTGCACTACCAAAAAATGTCTGCGAAGCGCCCGCGCCGAAAGATGCGCCAGCATCTGCACCCTTACCTTGTTGCATTAAAATTAGACCAATTAAAGCAATGGACGCGACAATTTGAACCACAATCAGTATTAAATTCATTGTTGAAACCTTTTTATGTTTTATACACTATTCGATATAAAGCAGTTTTGCAGAATGAGACGTTTCTTGATATTAAAAAACGCTAAGTAGTCACTGGCGTTAAATAAGCGAGCAACGAAAATTTGAATCAGTATAGCCTTAAGAGACAGCCTCAACAATAGATAAAAATTCTTCGGGTTTCAAGGATGCGCCACCAACCAAAGCACCAGCTACATGAGGTAATACCAGCAGCGATTGCGCATTAGTAGCATTAACGCTGCCACCGTAAAGCACTGGCCTTGCTGTCTGCTGCGCTATCTGCTCATGCATAGCCGCTACATCTTCAAGCGTGGCTGTCATGCCTGTACCTATAGCCCAGATAGGCTCGTAAGCAACGATTAAGGGCTTATTCACTGGATAGTCATTAAGCACAGCCAACTGTTTTTCCACAAATGACCATGCCTTATTTTCTTGTCGAAAAGCTAAGGGTTCGCCCACACAAAAAATAGGGATTAAACCAGCTGCAGCTGCATTGGCTATTTTTTTTTGTAGATACTCATCGGTTTCACCAAGCTGTCGTCTTTCAGAGTGACCAACGATAACATACTGACACCCAAGATCCTTCACCATACTCGCTGAGATCTCACCAGTGTGTGCACCATCGCTCGCTTGCACTGATATATTTTGCGCACTTAAACAAACACCCTTTGTTTGTAGAGACCTCATTAACGTAAAATATGGCGCTGGTGGCGCGATCACAACCGTCACTCGAGTAGCGGTTATCTCTGTCGCTTGCCAAGTGAACCCTGAGCACCAAGAGTCAATAAAAGCTTGGCGGCCATTCAACTTCCAATTCGCAATGATATATTTCACAGCTTTATTTTCCTCTCTAACTGAAGGTTATGAATTTTTTGATAGAGAAGCTTCTACAACGTCAGCTAATTCTCTAGCAAGATCACTCACTTGCTTATGATCACTGCCTTCGACCATGACCCGAACTAAAGGCTCGGTACCTGACTTGCGAAGCAATACCCGACCTGTCTTACCCAAGGCGACTTCTGCGGCTTTCACGGCTTTTTTAACCGCAGTGCTTTCTAGTGGATCCTGACCTTCTTTAAATCGAACGTTGATAGTTTCCATGGGCGTCATGGTGAGATCTTGTAAGGCATCAGATAAATCTCTATCGCCACGAATAAGCGCCTTAACCACTTGCAAGGACGCAATAATACCATCGCCTGTGGTGGTCTTGTCTAAACAAACAATATGACCAGAGGACTCGCCACCTAAAGTCCAATTTTTTTGCTGTAAGGTTTCCATCACATGGCGATCACCCACATTTGCTCGGGCGAACTGAATGCCCCGCTCTAATAAAGCTTGCTCCATACCGAAGTTACTCATGATTGTGCCCACAACACCTGGCACTCGTTGAAAATCACCACCAAGCTGGGTCGCTAAAATATAGAGAATTTGATCGCCGTCAATGATTTCGCCTTTGTTGGTCATCATCATAACTCGATCTCCATCACCATCATAGGCAATACCAAAATCCGCTCGCACTTCAGCAACAAGCTTTTTTAAAGCGCCCATGGAAGTAGAACCCACATTGCGGTTTATGTTGAAACCGTCAGGCTCTGTACCACAAGTCATGACTTCTGCACCGAGCTCCCGAAATACGTCAGGAGCTAAATGATACGTAGCACCATGAGCACAATCAAGGGCTACTCGAAGGCCTCGCATGGATAAATCCCGATCGAAAGTACCTTTGCAAAATTCAATATAACGCCCAGAAGCGTCGGCAATTCGAGTTGCCCGACCTAAGGCATTAGAGTCAATCTTTTTAAACGCATTATCTATTTCACTTTCAATGGCCAACTCAAGTTCATTGGAAATCTTTGCCCCGTGCTCATTAAAAAACTTAATACCATTATCATCATGCGGATTATGAGAAGCACTGATGACAATCCCTGCGCTAGCGCGAAAAGTTCTGGTTAAATACGCAATTGCAGGGGTTGGCATAGGGCCAAGCAAAGCCACGTCTGCTCCAGCGGCGGATAAACCAGACTCAAGGGCTGATTCGAACATATAACCAGATAATCGCGTGTCTTTACCAATTAAAATGAGTGGTCGTCGATTGGACTGTTGTTTGAAGGTTCGACCAACGGCAAAACCAAGGCGTAAAATAAACTCTGGCGTTATAAAGCCTTGACCTACTTTACCTCGAATACCGTCTGTACCGAAGTAACGTTTTTGAACTACGGAATTTGAACTCATTTAACTTTTCCTCAACCTTAACGACTATTGATTAAACGCTTTAAGCGTGACTGCTTTTTGGTATGCTGCATGTACTCGAAGCACATCAGCAGTTTCTTTTACGTCATGTACCCTTATTATTTTAGCGCCTTTTTGTACGGCCAACAGAGCGCCCGCTAAGCTTGCCGGCAATCGTTCAGACACGTCTCGATTAAGCAATCGGCCAAACATTGATTTACGAGATAATCCAACCAATAATCGGCAGTTATGAGCCAGCAAAACATCTAAATTGGCCAGTAATGACCAATTATGCTCGTCAGTTTTGCCAAAGCCGAAACCTGGATCAAGTAATATATGATCATTGAGGATGCCGCAAGTTGCTAACGCTTGGATACGTTCTGAAAAAAAAGACTGCATTTGAGGGAAAAGTTGCTTATATTCAGGGTTGATCTGCATAGTAGAAGGCGTACCTTGCATGTGCATTACACATAAATAAGGCATCATTTGCTTCGAAACCAAGGTTTTTACAACAGTCATGACACCTGGAGCTCTAAATCCGTTGACATCGTTGAGCATAATCGCACCAGCACTCACCGCAGCGCTCATTACCTCTGGCTTCATAGTATCCACCGACACCAACAACCCTTGAGACACGCATGCTTCGACAACAGGAATAACTCGCTCTAACTCCTCAGTTAAAGCTACAGGCATAGCATTTGGTCGAGTAGACTCTCCCCCAACATCAATAATGCTTGCGCCCTGCGCAACCATAAGTTTAGCTTTTCGGAGGGCTTGGCCATAGGTTGAGTATGACCCGCCATCAGAAAATGAATCTGGCGTCATATTAAGTACCCCCATAATAAGGGGTGATGCCGACAGCAGCAGGTCAGAAAGATGCTGCTTTGCGGATAAAAATGACGTCGCTGACACTATATGATAATCACGACTTATTTAGATCTGAAGAAACATCACCAGCTATGACATCAGTTAGGGTTTTATCGTCTTCTGCAATATCTTTGATTTCTTTCGCTTCAGGCCCAGACGGCGTGCCAGGTGGGATGCTGGTATCATCCCAATCTTTTGGAGGCTGAGGTGGCTTACCTTCCATGATATCTTTAATTTGCGAAGCATCTATCGTCTCATATTTCATCAAGGCTTTTGCCATCTCTTCAAGCTTATCTCGATTATCGGTGAGGATTTGGGTCGCCCGTTGGTAACAAGTGTCGATCACTTTACGAACTTCACTGTCAATTAATTTAGCAGTATCGCTGGAGACAGCTTGTCCAGATGATTGACCACGCCCTAAATAGTTATCTTCTTCTTGCTCATACATAAGTGGGCCCAATTCTTCTGAGAGGCCCCATTTAGTCACTAAATTTCGCGCAAGCCCTGTCGCTCTTTGAATATCATTTGAAGCACCTGTAGTTACACCATCGGCACCTAAGGTTATCTCTTCCGCTACTCGCCCGCCATACAAGGAGCAAATTTGGCTATAGATACCTCGCTTACTCAGCGAATATCGATCTTCTTCTGGCAAAAATAGGGTCACACCAAGTGCCCGCCCGCGAGGGATAATACTGACTTTGTACACCGGATCGTGCTCGGGCACGATGAGCCCTACAATAGCGTGACCAGCTTCGTGGTATGCCGTATTCCATTTCTCTTTTTCAGACATCGCCATAGATCGGCGTTCAGAGCCCATGAAAATTTTGTCTCGAGCAAGTTCAAATTCTTTCATGGTCACTTCAGAGTTACCGGTTTTAGCTGCAAATAAAGCAGCTTCATTCACTAAATTTGCCAGATCTGCTCCGGAAAAACCAGGCGTACCTTTAGCAATAGTCAAAGCAACAACATCACTTGCCACAGGCCTGGTTTTCATATGGACTTTAATAATTTGCTCTCGCCCTTTGATATCAGGTGGCGGCACAACCACTTGCCGATCAAACCGCCCTGGACGCAATAAAGCGGAATCTAAAACATCCGGCCGGTTAGTGGCCGCAATAACGATAACGCCGTCATTCGCCTCGAAACCATCCATTTCTACTAACAACTGATTTAAGGTTTGCTCTCGCTCATCGTGACCACCACCCATCCCAGATCCACGAGATCGCCCCACTGCATCAATTTCGTCAATAAATACGATGCAAGGCGCAGATTTCTTAGCTTGTTCAAACATATCTCGCACGCGCGACGCGCCAACACCGACAAACATTTCGACAAAATCAGAACCAGAAATAGTAAAAAATGGCACTTTTGCTTCACCCGCGATGGCTTTTGCAAGTAATGTTTTACCGGTACCTGGTGAGCCAACTAATAAGACACCTCGAGGAATTTTTCCACCTAATTGCTGAAATTTGCCAGGATCTCGTAAAAACTCAACAATTTCTTCTACTTCATCCTTTGCTTCTTCAATACCTGCAACATCAGCAAAAGTAGTTTTGATTTGATCCTCACCAAGTAATTTTGCCCGGCTTTTACCAAACGTCATTGGGCCGCCGCGACCACCAGCACCACCTTGCATATTTCGCATAAAGAACATGACGCAACCGATAATAATCAAAAGCGGTAATATACCGATCAATAGCTCAATCCAAATGCTATTTTTCTCTGGTTTACGCTGTTCGAAAGAAATATCTCGATCAAGTAACGTATCTACAAGCTTAGGATCACCAAAAATAGGCTGTACAGTTCTAAAACTTTCGCCCTGGCCTTCGTCCCATACGATATCGAGACCGTCCATTTCAACCCGTTTCACGGCGCCATCAGTAACTTGTGTCATAAAAGTTGAGTAATCAACTACTTGCGGCGCCCTTGTATCGGAAATACTGTTAAAAAATGACACGAGTACGATAATGGCAATGGTCCAAAGGACTAAATTCTTAGTAAAGTCGTTCAAGGATTTCTTCCTCATTTCAACGGTGAGCTTGTCTGAGAAGCCCCGGCGACTGCATAGCCGACAAGAGCTGTAGACCCAAAGCGTTT
>Ga0115567_10002033_pt1 | contig 20151 bp, 16 predicted proteins | sample COGITO_mtgs_1204_2_FD_88679 | JGI IMG/M metagenome (GOLD analysis project Ga0115567, IMG submission 88679) | Pelagic marine microbial communities from North Sea - COGITO_mtgs_120412 | ecosystem: Environmental > Aquatic > Marine > Epipelagic | place: Germany:Helgoland, sampling site Kabeltonne... | reverse complement strand
GCGAGCATGGCGGGGTGAGGATGCGTGCCGCTCAGTTCGACTTACGAGAGGGTCGGTTTCTCGCACAAGCTCGGAGTTGACTGTGAAAGTGCCTCCCGAAGATTTTGAACGTGCAACAGAAGCTATTGAAATTCTCGCTTCCATCGAGCGAGACCGGAAGTTTGGACCTGCGATCGCGGTGGGATACGCGGCTGCCAGTGCATTTCTTTTGGCAATTATCGGTTCATCTTTTCCAACTGCAATCGGCGTCGGATTGGTAATTTCGGCAGTCTGGCAGGCAAGGACCGATGTTCTGCATGAACATCGCCGGAACCGACTTCTTTCGATCTACGACCGGTGGCCGGAAGTTCGGGAAACAGTCCTTGAATGGAAGAGCAGTAGTGCAAACGCAAACTGAAGTGGCTATGTCCCGCCCGGCGGTACGCTAGGCAGCCCCCATCCGCCCCCACGGGCGGGGGGTTCACCCCCACCCTCGGTCCGGGCCGCCCTCATCGCCTTGGCTCCGCGCAGTGACTCACCAAATTGGCAAAGGGACCAAAAGCAATGATCCGAGCGGCCCTCCTTATCGCGGCGTCCACCATCGCCAGCGCCAGCCCCCTCTCCGCCCAACTCTACTCCGCCGCCGAGGGGGACGTCCTGTCGCGGCTGATCGACACCGCCTGTATCGACCTGACCGACGATATCGGGTGCGAGCAGGTGACGTTGCTGGCCAGCGCCGATGGCGAACTGGCGGCGGACCTGTTTATATATCCCAACGTGCAGAACGACGCAGACGCGCCGATCCTGTTCGCGCGAAACGCGGTGTGGAGCGGCGCGATGATCGGTGACAGCCCGTACCTGGAGCGGTCCGAAACCGGCGCGCTCAGGATCGTGACCGAGCAGATATCGTCGGGCCGCAATCCGTGGACCGACGTTTTCACCATCGTAGAACGGGGCGGTGAGCTGGTCGTCGCGGGGCGGACGTTCTCGACCTACGACCGGATCGACAACAGCACGTTTCGCTGCGACGTCAACCTGCTGACCGGCGACTGGGAGGCGAGCGGCACCCCGCCCGCAACGGACGGATACGGCGAGGAATTCGAGATGGCCGGGCGGGTCGCACCCTCTGCCCCCGATCTGTCGCGCCTCGACTATCAGGACGGTCAGCCGGAAATCTGCACCGACATTCGCGCGCGGTGGGCCTTCGACTGATGCGACGCGCAGCCGCGTGAGGCGCGGCCGGGCGGACCTTGCCGCCCCGGCCGCGCGGTGGTTTACCGGGAACATGAACAAGCCACCGACAAAACCGGGCGACAACCCCGCCGATCCGTTCAAGAAGGCGCTGGCCGAGGCCACCAAGGTCATGGCCGACGACCCCGAACTGACGGTCAGCTATTCGGTCGATCCGGCGGGCCAGACCGCCGAGACGATCCGCCTGCCGCAGGTCAGCCGACGCATGACCCGAGACGAGGTGCTGGCCGCGCGCGGGGCGGCGGACAGCTTTGCGTTGCGCCACCGCTATCACGACACCAAGGTCGCCGACCGCTACATGCCGGCGGGGCACATGGCGCGCGACCTCTACGAGGCGATGGAAACGGCTCGGGTCGAGGCCGTGGGCGCGCGCCACATGCCGGGCACGGCGGGCAATATCGACGCGCGTATCGGCGCCGAGGCGCAGCGCAAGGGCTACGACCAGATCACGGAAGCGGGCGAGGCGCCGCTGGCCACCGCCGCCGGTTATCTGATCCGGCACCTCGCGACGGGGCGCGACCTGCCCGGCGGGGCGGGCAACGTCATGGATCTGTGGCGCGGCTTCATCGAGGGCAGCGCGGGCGGCACGCTCAAGGGGCTCGAGGGCGTGCTGGAGGACCAGCGCGCCTTTGCCCGGTTCGCGCGCGACATGATCAAGGACCTCGGCTACGGCGACCAGATCGGCGACGACCCGGACATGGACGACGAGGCCGAGGACGAGGGCGAGGACGGCCAGGACGATCAGGACGAGCCGGATTCGACCGGCCAGGACGAGCAGGACGAGGAGACGGCAGACGCCGCCCCCGAGCAGAGCCAGGACGAGACCGACGACGAATCCCAGGCCGAAGTGTCGATGGACCAGGACGCCGACGCAGAAAACGCCGAAGAGACCGAGATGCCCGAGGGCGACGCCCCGATGGAGCCGCCCAGCCCCGCCCCGGCATCGGAGGCCGATCCGAACTATGCCGTCTATTCCGACGCGAACGACGAGATCGTGGGGGCAGAGGAGCTGGCCGAACCGGCGGAACTGGAACGGTTGCGGGCGTATCTCGATCAGCAGCTCGATCCGCTGAAGGGGGCGGTGTCGCGCCTCGCGAACAAGTTGCAACGGCGGTTGCAGGCGCAGCAGAACCGCAGCTGGGAGTTCGACCTCGAGGAAGGGATCCTCGATGCCGGGCGGCTGGCGCGGGTGGTGGCGAACCCGACGACACCGCTGAGCTTCAAGATCGAGAAGGACACCGAGTTCCGCGATACCTGCGTGACGCTTCTGCTGGACAATTCGGGGTCGATGCGCGGACGGCCGATCAGCATCGCCGCGATCTGCGCCGACGTGCTGGCGCGCACGCTGGAACGGTGCCAGGTCAAGGTCGAGATCCTCGGCTTCACCACCCGCGCGTGGAAGGGCGGGCAGGCGCGCGAGACGTGGCTGGCCGACGGGCGGCCCGCGGGGCCGGGACGGCTGAACGACCTGCGCCACATCGTGTATAAATCCGCCGACGCGCCCTGGCGGCGGGTGCGCGGAAATCTCGGGCTGATGATGAAGGAAGGGTTGCTCAAGGAAAATATCGACGGCGAGGCGCTGGAATGGGCGCATCGCCGGATCGCGGGCCGGCGCGAACAGCGCAAGATCCTGATGGTGATCTCGGACGGCGCGCCGGTGGACGACAGCACGCTGAGCGTGAACCCGGCGAACTACCTCGAGAAGCACCTGCGCGACGTGATCGCGATGGTCGAGCGGCGCAAGCTCGTGGAGCTGCTGGCGATCGGCATCGGGCACGACGTGACGCGGTACTACCAGCGCGCGGTGACGATCACGGATGTCGACCAATTGGCAGGTGCCATGACCGAACAGCTGGCCGGGCTGTTCGACGCCGATCCGCGCAAGCGCGCGCGGGCCTTGGGGATGCGTAAGGTGGCCTGACCGGGCGCGCGTTGAGGACCGACCCTCCGGGGGGGAAATTTTTGGCCAGAAAAGGGGATGGGCGGTGTTCCAGACATTTCAGGTAATCGCGCGGCCCGAACAGGGACCGCCCCGGTTGGAGGCGTTGCGCGCGGCGATGGCGACGGCGGGGATGGCCGCGTTCGTGGTGCCGCACGACGATGCGTTCCAGGGCGAATACGTCGCGCCGCGCGACGAGCGGCTGGCCTGGCTGACCGGCTTCACCGGATCGGCGGGGTTCGCGGCGGTGACGGCGCAGGACGCGGGCGTTTTCGTGGACGGACGCTACCGCGTGCAGGTGCGCGAACAGGTGGCGGAGGCGTTCACGCCGGTGCACTGGCCCGAGACGACGCTGGCCGACTGGCTGTGCGCGCGGCTGGTGGCGGGTGACGGCGTGGGGTTCGATCCGTGGCTGCATACCGTCAGGGCGGTGGACGACCTGGACGGCAAGCTCTCGGCGAAGGGTATCGCGCTGACCCCGGTGGCCAACCCGGTCGATGCGCTGTGGGACGACCGCCCCGACCCGCCAGCGGCGCCGATGCGGGCGCAGGGCGACGACCTGACCGGGCAGAGCCACGCGGACAAGCGCGCGCAACTGGCCGCGGGCCTGCGCGACAAGGGACACCGGGCGGTGGTGCTGACGGCCAGCGACAGCATCGCCTGGCTGACCAACACGCGCGGCGGCGACATCGCGCGCAACCCGGTGACGCAGGCCTATGCCATCCTGCACGACGACGGGCGGCTGGACCTGTTCGTCGGTACGGGCAAGGCCGATGGCATCGCCGGGCATTTGGGGAACGCGGTCTCGGTGCATGACATCGGCGATTTCGCGGATGCGCTGACCATGCTGAAAGGGCCGGTGGCGATCGACCCGGCCAAGGTGGCGCAGGCCATCGCCGACACGCTGGCGCAGGCGGGGGTCGAGATGGCCCATGCCGTCGATCCCTGCGCGCTGCCGAAGGCCCGCAAGACCGATGCCGAGATCGCGGGCGCGCGCGAGGCGCATCTGCGCGACGGGGCGGTGATGGCCGAATTCCTGGCCTGGATCGACGCCGAGGCGCCCAAGGGCCATCTGACCGAGACCGCCGTCGTCACGCGGCTGGAGGAGATGCGGGCCGCGACGGGCGAGTTGAAGGACATCAGCTTCGAGACCATCGCCGGGGCAGGGCCGCACGCCGCCCTCCCGCATTACCGCGTGACCGAGGAGAGCGACCGGGGCGTGCGGCTGGACGAATTGCTGCTGGTCGATTCGGGCGGACAGTATGCCGACGGCACCACGGACGTGACCCGCACGATCTGCGTCGGCGCGCCGCCGGCGGATGCCGTCGAGTGCTATACCGCGGTGCTGCGCGGCATGATCGCGATCAGCATGGCACGGTTCCCGCGCGGCGTGGGCGGCGCGCATCTCGATGCGCTGGCGCGGCAATACCTGTGGGCGATGGGGCGCGATTACGATCACGGCACGGGACACGGCGTCGGCGCGTATCTGTGCGTTCACGAGGGACCGCAGAGCCTGTCGCGCAAGTCGGACCTGGCATTCGCGCCGGGAATGATCCTGTCGAACGAGCCGGGATACTACCGCGAGGGCGCGTTCGGCATCCGCATCGAGAACCTGTTGGTGGTGCGCGCGGCGCCCGCGATCGCGGGTGGCGACGATCGCGACATGCTGGCCTTCGAGACGCTGACCTGGGTGCCGCTGGACCGGCGGCTGATCGACGCCGGCGCGCTTGTCCGTGCCGAACGGGACTGGATCGACGGCTATCACGCGGATACGCTCGCTAAAATCGGGCCGCGCGTCGGGGCGCATGTGCTGGACTGGCTGACCGCCGCCTGCGCGCCCCTGTGACACCCGACGGATACCAGACAGGAGACCCCGCATGGCGGATCACATCACGATAGGCCCGGCTGCGGGCACCTGGGTCGTCCGGGCGGGCGGCGCCGTCATCGGCGAGAGCGCGGATGCGCTGGAACTGCGCGAGGGGGGGTATGACCCGGTCATCTACTTTCCGCGCGGCGATATCGCGATGGCGTTCCTCGACGCGACCGACACCGCCACGCATTGCCCGCATAAGGGCGACGCGTCCTACTGGTCGATCATCGCGAAATCCGGCGCGATCCGCGATGCGGCCTGGAGCTATGAGACCCCCAAGGAGGGCGTGGCGCAGATTGCCGGATACCTCGCCTTTGACGGAAACCGGGTCGCGGTCGAGAAGGTCTGACGCCACCGGTCCGGGCGACGGGCTGTCGAGATCGCGACACCTGGATCAACTGCGGCAGGCGAGGAGACGGGTGCGTGCCGTCGCGCATGCGGACGGCGCCCGAATGCGCGTCAATCGCACGAAGCCGCTACGAATGTTCCTCGCGCGACATCCGCACCATCGCGCGGTTCAGCGCCTTGAGCGCGTCGACCTGAAACAGCGCGCCCCAGATCTCTGGCGGGGCGTCGGGGTCGCCGCCCTCGAAATGCACGACCGGGATGAAGCGCGCGCCGGTCGCCTCGAACATCGGCATCGCCACCTCGAGCGTGGCGTCGGTGGCGAGCCAGGTGCCGCCCGACAGCAATTCGCGGCATTCCTCGATCGGGGCGCCGCGCGGGGCGTCCGCCGCGCGCATGATCGGCTGCACGTTGAACGTCGAGACCAGCCACGCCTGCGGCCCCGCCGCGAGGTGGACACCGCGGCGTTCGAGCTGCGTCAAAAAGAAGCTGCGATGCACCAGGCGGCTGGCCACCGCCGAGGACAGCGAGACCGAAACCATGACGGCGAGGCCGGTCTGCCAGTCGCCGGTCAGTTCGAACACGATGAGCGTCGTCGATATCGGCGCGCCGAGCACGCCCGCCGCCACCGCCCCCATCCCCGCCAGCGCGTAGAGCGACCCCTCGCCCGAGATGTCGGGGAACACCGCCGTCGCCACGAGGCCGAACGACAGGCCGGTCAGCGCCCCGATCATCAGCGCCGGAGAGAACACGCCGCCGCCCATGCGCCCGCCCATCGTGATCGCGACCGCCGCGACCTTGAGCACCGCGAAGACCACCGCCTCGCGAAAGGCGATATCGGCCGAGAGCGCGCGCACCGTCGTCTCGTAGCCGACGCCGATGATCTGCGGAAATCCGATGGCCAGCGTGCCGAGTATCGCGCCGGCCACCGCCGGGCGCAGCCAGCGCGGCAGGCCGGTCCGGGCCTGCAAACGGCTCGCGGTATCGTCGGTCCAGAAGATGGCGCGCATCAGCACCACGGCGACGAGACCGCAGACGAGACCGAGGATCATGAAGGCGGGAAGTTCCTGATAGAAGGCGAGCGTTCCCTTTTCGGGCAGAAGGAATTCGGTGTCCTCGCCGATCACCAGGCGGCTGACGACGGTGCCCGCGACGCTCGCGATGGCGATGGGAGCGAAGGCGTGGACGGCGAAATGGCGCAGCACCACCTCGAGCGCGAAGAGCGCGCCCGCGATCGGCGCGTTGAAGCTGGCCGAGACGGCGGCGGCGACGGCACAGCCCAAGAGGTCGCGGCCATTCTGCCCGTTGGCGTCGATCAGTCGCGCGACGTAGGACGACATCACCCCCGCAAGGTGCACGACAGGCCCCTCGCGCCCCGTCGATCCGCCCGTCGACAGCGTGATCAGCGAGGCGAGCGCCGAGACGAGGCCGCGCTTGCGCTGCACGCGGCCATCCGAAAGGGCCGCGCCCTCGATCACCTCGGCGACGGAGCGGACGCGCCCGTCCTCGGTGAAGCGGTGAAGCAGCAGCCCGACCGCGAGGCCGCCGAGTATGGGGATGGTCAGTACCCACCACCAGTCAAGCGAGGCGGCAAAGCTGTGCAGCGTGGTCACGTCGTCGGTGCCATAGACCACAGATTGCAGCCAGGCGACGGCGAGGCGGAAGGCGACCGCCGCCGCCCCCGCCGCGATGCCGATGGCGAGCGCGATGAACCAGAACTGAACCTCGCTCGGCCCCCGCGAGAGCAGGACACGCCATACGCGCACGAGAAAGGCGCGCAGTCGCGCGGCAAGGGTCGGGCCGGTATCGTCGGACATGGGCGTCTGTCCCCCCTCCCCCCCCTGCGGTCCGGCAGGGTGCGCGGTGTCGCGACACCTTGTGACGCGCGGGTCGGGAGGGCAAGGCGGAGGGCCGGTCGCCGACGCCGCCCGTGTCATGTCCGCGCCAATATCGCGAGGTAGGTTTCCCTTCCGTCACCATCGGTGATCCCGTATCGAGGCATGACCTGCGTGGACCCTGCGACATGACCGACCCCGACCCGACCGAAACCGACGACGATTTCGACGGCGTGATCGAACGCCTCTACGAGGTGGCCGTCGATCCGCTGCGGTTCGAATCCCTGCTCGATCATTGGGAGGCGGCGATCGCGCCGCATCGCGGAACGGACACCGCCATGCCGCGCATGGACGTGCTCGAGGGGCATTTCGCCCGTGCCGACAGGCTGCTGGCCGACGTGACACCCGCGCCTGCGCGCGATGCCGTCGATGCGGCCTTCGACGCGCTCGGCGTGTCGGCGGCGATGACGCTGACCCGCGCGGGGCGGATCGGACGGCTGAACGGGGCGGCGCGGTCCGCGTTCGGGTGCGGCGAGGGCGACGACCTGTCCGCGCTGCCGCTGGCCGCGGGCGAGGCGGATATCCTGCGGGCCGCGATCCTGCGGATCCTGTCGGCGAACGCGCCGCTGCACTGCACCGTGCCGGTCCGCAGGGCGAGAGGCGACCGGGTCACGCTGTTCCACCTGCGCGACATTGCGGGCGGGGACGGACCGCCGGTCGTGCTGGCGGTGGCGTCCGAACTCGGATGGCCGGCCGGGTTCGACGACCTGATGCGCGACGCATTCGCCCTGACCCCGGCCGAGACGAAGGTGATGCGCGCGCTCGCTGGCGGGGTCTGCGTGGCGGACATCGCCACAGCGCGCGGTCGCAGCGTCGGAACGGTGCGCGCCCAGGTCAAGGCGCTGCTGTCGAAGACCGGCACCCGCAGCCAGGTGGAGCTGGTGCGCCTGACGCTGTCGACGATGGAGCTGGCGCAGTTCACCGGCGACCGCGCGGCGCAGCCGGACGCGGCGGGATCGGAGGGCAGCGGCCTCGTGTCGGTGCCCTACCGGAGAATGCGACAGGACGACGGACGCACCTACGACTATATCGTGCTGGGCGATCCGGGCGGGCGGCCGGTCTGTTACCTGCCCACCGACTTCGGGCTGATCCGCTGGCCCGCAGTGGCCGAGGCCGAGGCCGCGCGGCGCGGCATCGCCGTCGTGGTGCCGATCCGGGCGGGCTATGGTGGATCGGACCCCTATCCGCGCGGCACCGATGTGGCGACCCGCTGGGCGCGCGACGTGCTGGCGCTGTGGGATCATCTTGGGGCCGCCGCGATGCCCGTGATCGCAAATTCGTCGGACAGCTACTTCGCCTACCGTCTGCATACGCTGGCGCCGGAACGCATCCCGCTGATCGTGGGGTGTTCGGCGCTGCTGCCGCTGACCCGCCCGGCGCAGTTCGAGCGGATGGACAAGTGGCACCGGTTCATCATGGCCGGCGCGCGCTACACCCCGCACCTGCTTCCGTTCATGGTCAAGGCGGGCTTCGCGCTCGCGCACCGGCTGGGGCGCGAGGGGTTCGCGCGCGCCGTGTACGGCCAGTCGCGCGCCGACCTCGCCGTGCTCGCCGATCCCGACCTCGCGGCGCCGATTCTGGCCGGGTCCGAGGTGACGCTGTCGGCCACACATTCCGCGCACCGCGCCTTCGCGCTCGAGACGATCTGCAGCGTCGGCGAGGACTGGTCGGCGGACCTGTCCGCCTTGCGCGATGCGGTATCGGCGGGAACGACGCGGGTGCGGTTCATCAGCGGCACGCAGGATCCGCTGGTGGCGCCCGCGACGCTGGCCGAGTTCCGCGAGGACTATCCCTGGATCGACTTTCGCGTGCACGAGGATGCCGGACAGCTCGTGTTGTTCCGGCGTTGGCGCGACGTGCTCGATCTCGTCGAGGGCGCGCAGGACGGTATCGGTCCGCTTACCCCATCGGGGGGATGACCGCGCGGAGGACGCGCGCGATCATCGTGTCATTGCGTCCGCCCCGAGGCATGCCGACGGGCCCGAAGTCATAGATCGACCCCCCGCGCCGGGAAGGGCGCGGCATTGACAGTCGCACCGGGTCACCGGAGCAGGCGGCGCGGTCGGCGGCGTGGCAATGTCCGGGACGTATTGCCGGACAGACATGCCGTTGCCCGCGTCATCCGTGCCCCGCGCCCAGCAATTCGCGCGCCGCACCGCGCGCGGCGTCGGTTACCGTATCGCCCGCCAGCATCCGCGCGACCTCGTCCACGCGGTCGCCGGGCGCGAGGGGCACCACGCGGCTCGTCGTGACGCCATCCGCCACCGATTTCTCCACCCGCCAGTGATGCGCGCCGAGTGCGGCGACCTGCGGGCTGTGCGTCACCACCAGCACCTGCCCGCCGGTCGCCAGTCCGGCGAGCCTGCGCCCCACGGCGTCCGCGGTCGCCCCGCCGACGCCGCGGTCGATCTCGTCGAAGATCATCGTCAGACCCTTGGCGTCGCGCGTGAGGCAGACTTTCAGCGCTAGCAAGAACCGGCTCAGCTCTCCTCCCGACGCGATCTTGTCGAGGGGCCCGGACGGCGCGCCGGGGTTGGTGGCGACGCGGAAGGTGACGGCGTCGCGGCCCTCCGGTCCCGGTTCGGCCACGGCGATATCGACGGTAAAGACCGCGCGCTCCATCTTCAGGGGGGCCAGTTCCGACGACATCGCCTCAGCCAGGTGCAGCGCCGCCGCCGCGCGGGCATCGGTCAGTGCTGCGGCGGCGGCGTCGTAGGCCGCACCCGCCCGCGCCATCGCCGCCTCGAGATCCGCGATCCCCGCATCCGACGCATCGAGCGTGTCGAGCCGGGCGCGCAGATCGTCGCCGAACGCGGCCAGGTCGTCGGGCTGAACGTCGTGCTTGCGCGCCAGCGCGCGGATCGCGAACAGCCGCTCCTCGGTGGTCTCGAGCGCATGGGCGTCGAAGGACAGCGCGTCCATCGCGCCCGCGATCCCCTGTTCTGCCTCGCCCAACGCATCAAGCGCGCGCGCAAGCGCGGAGAGCGGCGCGTCAAGCGCGCCCTCCGCCGCCGCCGCCGCGCCATCGAGCCAGCGCATCGCGTCCGAAGTCAGCGCTTCGGCCCCCTTGCCCGCGATCGCACGATGGGCGTTCGCGACATCCTCTCGGATGCGTTCGGCGCCCTGCATGGTGCGGCGGGCGGTGTCCAGCTCCGCCTCCTCACCGGGTTGCGGGTCGAGCGTGTCGAATTCGCCGGCCGCATGGCGCAGAAATTCCTCCTCGGCGCGCAGGGCATCGCGCGCGGCCTCGGCTTCGGCCAGTGATTTCGCCGCCGCGCGGCGGGCGGCCCAGGCCGCGCGGGTCGCGGCGACCTCTGCCGCGACACCGGCGAAATCGTCGAGCAGCAGACGGTGGCCGCGCGGGTTCAACAGGCCGCGGTCGTCCTGTTGCCCGTGCAGTTCCACCAGCGTGTCGGACAGCGCGCGCAGCACCTCGCCGCTCGCCCGGGTGCCGTTGATCCAGGCCGATTTGCGCCCGTCGGGATAGTTGACGCGCCGCAGCACGGCCTCGCCATCCTCGACGTCGATCCCCGCCTCGTCCAGAACCGCGCGCGCGGCATGGCCCGCGGGCAGGTCGAACACGGCCGTGACCTCGCCCCGTTCGGCCCCCGCGCGCACCAGTTCCGCCCGCCCGCGCCAGCCAAGGACGAAGCCGAGCGCGTCGAGCAGGATCGACTTGCCCGCGCCGGTTTCCCCGGTCAGCACGTTGAGGCCGGGCTGGAAGTCGAGGACCAGCCGGTCGATGATGAGCATGTCGCGGATGTCGAGGGCGCGCAGCATTCAGGTCACTTCGGATGGGTGCGGGCGGCGGGGACGCATCGTCATGCGTCCTATCCTCCGGTCACAACCATTCGCCCCGCACGACCTGCCGGTAGATCGACGCCAGCCAGTTGTCGCCGGTCGCGCGCGCCTCGAGGCCCTGACCGGTCAGCAAGGCGTAGCTGTCGGCGTACCAGACCGTGTCGCCGTAGTTGTAGCCGAGGATCGCGCCTGCCGTCTGCGCCTCGTCCGTGAGGCCGAGCGAGAGGTAGGATTCCACCAGCCGGTGCAGCGCCTCGGGCGTGTGGGTGGTGGTCTGGAAATCCTCGACCACGACGCGGAAGCGGTTCACGGCGGCGGGAAAGTAGTCGCGGCGCAGGTAGTAGCGCCCGATCTCCATCTCCTTGCCGGCGAGGTGGTCGAAGGCGAGGTCGAATTTCGGGATCGAGGAGGCGGCGTATTCGCTGTCGGGGTAGGTCTCGATCACGAAACGCAGCGCCTGCAGCGCCTGGAAGGTCAAACCCTGATCGCGCCCGATCTCGTCGATCTGGTCGTAATACGACAGCGCCAGCAGATAGGCGGCGTAGGCGGCATCCTCGGACGCGGGATAGAAGTCGAGATACCGCTGCGCGGCGGCGCGGCTGTTCTCGTAGTCCTGGTCGCGGTGATAGGCGAAGGCGGTCATGATGAGCGCGCGCTGCGACAGTTCGGAATAGGGATAGAGGCGCTCGACCTCGCCGAAATAGAATGCGGCGTTCTCTCCGCGGCCCTGTTCCAGCTCGAACTCGCCACGCTCGAATATGGTTTCGGGCGGCAGGTCGTCGACCACGTCGTAGCCGGGTCCGCCACCGAACGGCAGATTGCTGCACGCCGGAACAAGGCCGAGGGCCAGCACCGCGACGATCGTTCGTTTCCTGCCGATATGGCCAAGCATCACAATGCCCCCGCCCCGATATGCTGGGGTCGCGCCGGTTGGGGCACGACCGTCGAGATGCGGTCTAGCATGGATGGGAAGGACGCAAAACGCCCTTTTGACGCGGGCCGTTCAAGGTCGCGTCAGGCGACGCAGGCGAGATCGCGCCGCGCCACGCCGACCCCCGGAAGCCGCGCCGCGAGGGCCGGGTCGCAGGGCCGCATCCGCCAGGCGTCCGGCCGCGCGAAGAGCGCCCGCAGCAGGCCGTTGGTCACGGCATGACCGGCCCGGTCGCCGACGTAGCGGCCCAGGATCGGCGCGCCCGCCATCGCAAGGTCGCCGACGGCATCGAGCATCTTGTGGCGCACGGCCTCGTCGGGGTGGCGCAGTCCGCCGGGGCTGAGCACGCGGGCGCCGTCGACCACCACGGCGTTGTCGTACGTCCCGCCAAGCGCGAGGCCACGGCGGCGCATGTCGTCGATATCGGCCTTGCGGCAGAACGTGCGGCTGTCGCACAGTTCCCGCACGAAGGCACCGTTGCCGAGGTCGAGACGCAGGCGCTGCGCGCCGATGGCCGCGTCGGGAAAGCGGATCGAAAAATCCATCGCGGGTATCGCCGACGGCAGCAGCCGCGCGGAGGCGGAGCCGCTGACATGGGCCACGGGTGCCAGGATCTCGATGACCTGAAGGGGGGCGTCCTGCCGCACGAGGCCGGTGGTCAGCAGCCCGCGCACGAAAACCGCCGCACTGCCGTCGAGTATGGGAAGTTCCGGGCCGTCGACCTCGACGCGGACGTTGTGCACGCCACACCCGGCCAGCGCCGCCATCAGGTGTTCCACCGTGGACACGCCGACGCCGGCGTCGTTCTCGACCCGCGTGTTGAGCGGCGAGACGATCACGCGGTCCCAGCGGGCCGGGACCGTCGCGGTCCGCGCGGCGACATCCATCCGGCGGAACACGATGCCATGCCCGGCGGGCGCGGGATGCAGCACGATACGCGCCGCCCGCCCGGTATGCAGGCCGATGCCGGAAAATCCGATCGGTGCCGATATGGTCGATTGCACGGTTCTGCCCGGTCCCTGAGCGAAAGTTAAGATATGTTAATCCGGCGGAGTCGCCGCCTCAATTCACGCTTTGCAACGCTTTGAAATATCGCCGGGCGCCGGTGCCCGAACGTCAAACGGGCCGCACAGGGCGGCCCGTTCCGGTCGTGATGACGACGTGGCGTCGCGGTCAGTTGGCCTGACGGCGCAGGAAGGCGGGGATCTCGATCCGCTCCTGATCGGGATCCTGTTCCCGATCCTCGTCGCGGGCACGCTCGGCCGCGCGGGGGGCCGGTGCGGCGGCCTGAGGGCGCTCGGACAGGAACTGCGGCGTCTGGCGCTTGGGTGCCGACGGCTCCAGAGTGTGACCGCCCTGCCCGCCCGACATCCGGTTGATCAGCGACCCGATGCCGAAGCGGGGACGCTCCTCGCCGTGATCGGCACGGGGCGCGGCGGCCGTGGCGGAGGCGGGCGCCTGTGCGGCGACCTGCGGACGGGGCTGTTGTCCACCAGCCGCGCCGCCCTTGCCAACAGCCGCGCGCAGCCGGGCCAGCGCCTCGGGCGAGGCGGTGCCGGCCTGGGCCGGGCGCGGGGCGACGAACGCCTCGGGCGACGAGGTCATCGCCGGTTCGGGACGCGGGCGGTAGGCGGGCGGGGGCAGATCGTCATCGACCGTTTCGGGCTCCGGCTCGGACCAGTCCTCGGTGACCTCTTCGGGCGCGTCGAACAGCGTCGGCTCCTCGATCGCGTCTTCGTCGTCGTCCCATTCGGGGGCGGCGGGGGCCTCGGCCACGGACCGGGGTGCAGCCATCGCAGCGGGTGCGGCCACCGGGGCGGGACGGGGCGCGGGGCGCGGGGCGGCGGGCGCCACCTCGGCCACGGCGGCGGCGACCTCTTCGGCCTCGACGCGGTCGCGCAGCGGCGCGCCCATCGACCGGCGCGGAACCGGAACCTCGCCCGCGCCCACGGCGGCGTCGATGCCGGTGGCGACGACAGAGACGCGCATCCGCCCCTCCATCTCGGTATCGAGGGTGCTGCCCACGATGATGTTGGCGTCGGGATCGACCTTCTCGCGGATCTCGTTGGCGGCCTCGTCCAGCTCGAACAGGGTCAGGTCGTAGCCGCCGGTGATGTTGATGAGCACGCCCTTGGCGCCGGTCAGGCTGATCTCGTCGAGCAGCGGGTTGGCGATGGCCTTCTGGGCGGCCTGCTTGGCGCGCTCCTCGCCCTCGGCCTCTCCGGTGCCCATCATCGCCTTGCCCATCTCGTCCATCACCGCGCGCACGTCGGCGAAGTCGAGGTTGATCAGGCCGGGACGGACCATCAGGTCGGTCACGCCCTTCACGCCCTGATAGAGCACGTCGTCAGCGAGCGCGAACGCCTCGGTGAAGGTGGTGTTCTCGTTGGCCAGCCGGAACAGGTTCTGGTTGGGAATGATGATGAGGGTGTCGACGACCTTCTGCAGGGCCTCGATGCCGTCATCGGCCTGCTTCATCCGCTTGGCGCCCTCGAACTGGAAGGGCTTGGTCACGACGCCGACGGTCAGAACGCCCAGCTCCCGCGCGGCCTGCGCGATGATCGGGGCCGCGCCCGTGCCGGTCCCGCCGCCCATGCCGGCGGTGATGAAACACATGTGCGCGCCCGCGAGGTGGTCGACGATCTCCTCGATGCTCTCCTCGGCGGCGGCGGCGCCGACAGCGGCGCGGGCACCGGCGCCCAGCCCCTCGGTCACCTTGACGCCCATCTGGATGCGCGCCTCGGACCGGCTCTGCTGCAGGGCCTGCGCGTCGGTGTTGGCGACGACGAACTCCACCCCGTCGAGGTTCTGCTCGATCATGTTGTTGACCGCGTTGCCGCCGGCGCCGCCGACACCGAATACGGTGATGCGGGGCCTCAGATCGTCCTGACCGGGGTTGGAGAGTGTGAGTGTCATCGCTGCTGTCCGCCTGTTGTCCGGGCCCGTGCCATTCGGGCGCTCTTGCCTGTCTCGTTCGTGATTCTAGACGGTGTAAGCCCAATCGTCACGGAAAAACACGACCCAAGCCACAAAATGTGGCGGGATCATGGCACAATTCACGCCGTATCCGGGGGGATCGGCGAAATCTTGCGGATGAGGCGGTGCCGCACCACCACCGGACGCGGGCGAACGGCGCCTACCAGTTGTCCTTGAACCACTTGACCGCGCGCCGCAGCGACCGCGACGGATAGCGTTCGGCCGGCACCTCGAAGTCCCACCATTCGTCCTGCGGATGGGCCGCGAACAGGCAAAGTCCCACGCCGGCGGCGAAGGCCGGACCCGTCGCCGCCTGCGGCAGCCCCTGCACGCGCAGCGGCCGGCCGAGACGGACCTGATGCCCGAGGATGCGGCTCGCGAGCTGGTCGAGACCGGGGATCTGGCTGGCGCCGCCGGTCAGCACGATCTGCTGGCTCGGCAGATGGTCGAACCCCGCGGCATCGAGGCGCAGTCGCACCTCCTCGAGGATTTCCTCGACGCGCGGGCGCATGATCCCGATCAACTCGGCGCGGCTGACGGTGCGGCGGTCGTGGTGCCAGTCGCCGGTGTCGCCGCCGATCTCGATCATCTCGCGGTCGTCCATGCCGGTGGCGTGGCAGCCGCCGTAGAAGGTCTTGATCCGCTCGGCCGTGGCCATCGGCACCTGAAGCCCCATCGAGATGTCGGAGGTGACGTGGTCGCCGCCCATCCGCACAGAGTCGGCGTAGATCATGTGCTTGCGGATGAAGACCGACAGGCCGGTGGCGCCGCCACCCATGTCGATGCAGGCCGCCCCCAGTTCCTGCTCGTCCTCGACGAGGCTGGAGATGCCCGACACATAGGCCGAGGAGGCGAGACCGGCGAGTTCCAGGTCGCAACGCTCGATGCAGAACAGCAGGTTCTGGATGATCGACGCATCCACCGTCAGCAGGTGCAGGTCCGCCGTCAGGCGCTGTCCGATCTGACCGCGCGGATCGGCGAGGCCCGAGCGATGGTCGAGCGCGAAGTTCACCGGCTGCGCGTGCAGCACTTCGCGGTCGTGGCCATAGTCGGGCATGTCGCAGGCGGCGAGGACGCGGCCGATATCGGCCTCCTCGACCGTCGGCCCCTCGACGTCGACGGCCCCGTCGAGACCGTAGCTGCGCGGCCGTGCGCCCGACAGGCAGGCGATGACGTGGTCGACGCGCACCTGCGCCATCTTCTGCGCGCCCTGCACCGCGGTGCGGATCGCACGCTCGGTCTCCTGCATGGCGTCGACCTCGCCGAAGCGAACCCCGCGAGACCGGGTGGTGGCCGCCCCGATGATGCGGAACGACGACTGCCCGGCCATCGACCCGATCCCCTCGCCGCCGGCCTGCGCCCCGTCGAAACGCAGGACGAGACAGGCGATCTTCGACGTGCCGACGTCGAGGATCGCGACCACGCCACGTTGCATCGCGGCGCGGCGCATGTGCCGCATGGCCCGCTGGCTCTGGTATAGGTCGCGCGTCATCGGCGGGTTCTCCCTTCGCTCATTGTCTTTGCGGGGGGCGGTGGACCGCCCGTGTCCCGAGTTGATCGGTCGCAAGATCCGACAGCCGTACGGTGGGGCGGTCGGGGTTTCGCATGTCGACGGCGACGATGTCGCGTTCCAGCATGTCCTGTGCGACATGCAGCGCGATCACCCGGTCGAGCGCCGCCACCGGCGCCTCGGACGGAAGCAGGATCCGCTGCCCGCGGTCGAGCACGAGATCCCAGCGCCGCTCACCCATCCGCACCAGGCCGCGCACGCGGTCCGATACCGGCGCGGCGGCGGTGAACAGCGCCAGCGCCTCCTGCATGTTGTCCATCGCGCCGTCGCCCGCGATCAGCGGCAGGTCGGGCCGGTCGGCGCGGCTCGCGATCATCCCGGTCATCACGCCGGTGCCGTCGATCAGGCGCAGGCCGTCGGTATTGCGCCAGACCGCGACCGGCTCGCGCTCCGTCACCGCGATCTCGAGGGTGCCGCCGGGGCGGATGCGGACGACCGCGTCGGCGACCGCCGACAGGTCCATCACGTCGGCGCGCAGCACGGGCAGGTCGATCTCGAAGGACGACATCGGAAATTCCATGTCGACGAGGCCCTGGATGGCACCCGCGACCGAGACGTGGGCGCCGGTGATCTCGATCCCGCGCACCATGAATTCGGGGCGCCGCTGGACGCTGGTCTTGATCGCGTCGATCTGGGCCGCGACCATCGTGCGGTTCGCCTCCTTGGTGAAGAAGGCCGTCGCCACGAAGGCCAGCAGCGCCAGCGGAAGCCCGATCCGCATCGAGGCGCGGAACGCGGGCGTCAGCATCAGCCGCTGGTAGCGGTAGGCCCAGCGCGTCGGCGCGGGATCGCGGCGCAAAACAGGCCCCTCCGGGGCAGCGCGGCGCAAGCGTATCAGCGATCGCACGAGGCATCCTCCACGAGGGTCCGGCACAGGTCGGGGAAGGACAGGCCGACATGCGTCGCCTGTTCGGGCGTGAGCGAGGTCGGCGTCATCCCCGGTTGGGTGTTGGTCTCGAGCAGGATCAGACCGCCCGCGCCCGCGTCCTCGTCCCAGCGGAAATCGGTGCGCGACAGTCCCCGGCATCCCAGGGTCCGGTGCGCGGTAACGGCATGTTCCATGCAGGCGTCGAAGATGTCGGCGGGGATATCGGCCGGCAGGACGTGGCGCGACCCGCCGGGCACGTATTTGGCGGCGTAGTCGTACCAGCCCTCGGTCAGGATGTCGGTCACGGTCAGCGCGCGCGGCCCGTCGCCATCGTCGATCACGGTCGTCGTCAGTTCGCGCCCCGGCGCGTAGGCCTCGACCATCACGGTCGCGGGCATGGTATCGGCGAGCTGCGGCGGGCCGTTCGCGTCCTCGGGGACAATGTAGATGCCGACGCTCGACCCCTCGTTATAGGGTTTCACGACGTAGGGCGGCGGCAGGACATGGTGCGCGCGCACCTCGTCCGCCCGGGCCAGCACGCTGTCCGCCACCGGCAGGCCAACGGCGCGAAACGCCGCCTTGGTGCGTTCCTTGTCGAGCGTGAGGGCCGAGGCGAGCACGCCGGAATGGGTGTAGGGGATGCGGAGCCATTCCAGGATGCCCTGGACGCAACCGTCCTCTCCCCAGCGGCCATGCAGGGCGTTGAACACGACATCGGGCGCGATGTCCGTCAGACGCGCGGCAAGGTCGCGGTCCGCGTCGACCGCAATCACCTCGTATCCTGCCTGCTCCAGCGCAGCGCCGCATTCACGGCCCGATGACAGCGACACCTCGCGTTCCGAGGATGGTCCGCCCATCACCACTGCTACCCTGGTAGGTGTCCTGCTCGACATTCCCACCGCCTACACTGTGCGGGTCTTGTGCGACCCGTCTGTATCGTTGCCCCGGTTGCCGGGGTCTCTCAGACCTCTTGCGGGTCAGATGATTCGCTGTCAACCGCCGCCGTGCCATCCGGCACGCCCACACGCTTGATTTCCCACTCTAGTGCGATGCCGGACGCGGCGTAAACCTTTTTCCTGACCTGCTCGCCCAGCCCTTCGAGGTCGGCGGCCGTCGCGCCGCCGGTATTGGTGAGGAAGTTCGAGTGCATCTCGTTCATCTGCGCCCCGCCGTGCCGCGCCCCGCGCATGCCGGCGTCGTCGATGACCTTCCACGCCTTCGCCTCGTGCGTGTCGTCGGCGCGACCCGTCGACGATTGCCCGCCGGGGTTGCGGAACGTCGATCCGGCGGTGCGGTCGCGGGTCGGCTGGGTCGCGTCGCGCCTGGCGATCTGGTCGTCCATCCGCGCGGCAAGCGTATCCGGATCGCCCGGCGGGGCATGAAACAGCGCCGACGTCACCACCGACCCCGGTGGCAGGTCCGACTGCCGGTAGGCGAGGCGCAGCGCATCGGCCGTCAGCGTCGTCACCGTCCCGTCGCGCAGCACCACCGCGACGCTGGCCAGCACGTCGGCGACATAGGTGCCATAGCATCCGGCGTTCATCGCGACGGCGCCGCCGATGCTGCCAGGGATCGTCCGCAGGAACGTCAGGTCCCGCCCACCCTCGGCCGCGCGCCGCGCCACATGCGCGTCGAGCGCCGCGGCCCCCGCCGTCACCGCCGCGCCCGCGATCTCGATCCCGTTGAACGCCCGCCCTAGCCGGATCGTGACCCCCGGCAGGCCGCCGTCGCGCACGATCAGATTGGATCCCACGCCCATCGGAAACACCGGCACGGTTTCCGGCAGGTCGCGCAGGAACCCCGACAGATCGTCGAGGTCGGCGGGCTGGAACAGCCACTGCGCCGGGCCGCCGACGCGCATCCAGGTCAGGTCGGCGAGCGGCCGGTCGCGCGTCAGGCGCCCGCGCGGAACCGGCAGGACGGGCGACGTCATTCCATGCCCTTGCGGCCATCCCGCAGCCAGCGGCCCAGATGAACGATCGGCCAGCGCAGGATGCTGGCGCCCGCGGCGAAGAACAGCAGGCCCAGGATCGGTCCGTTCTGCGCCGTGACCCAGCCCAGCAGCGGTATCCCGACCGCGATCAGAACATACGCGCGGCCCCAGTGATTGTCGCGGCTGGGGATCATCCCGGCGACATTCGCGGCCAGCAGCCAGACGAGGGCGAGCACGATCGAGGGCGTCATCGCGGAATCTCCGGTCTTTGCCCGCGCAGGCGGGCGATCAGGTAGCGCAGCGGATTGCGGAACATCGACGCGAACGCCAGCAGCGCCAGCACCCCGATCCACCAGCCATGGGCGATACTCAACCACGCGATGAGGACCGGCGCCAACAGCAGAAGCGCGGTTCCGGGCAGATATTGCAGCCGCATCGGCAGGAACGCGGTCACCGTCGCGGCGATCGCCCAGAGGGACGCAGCCAGCGCCGCGGCACTCATGCGCGGCTCCGCCGGGCGCGGATGCGGCGGCGCAGGCGCGCCCGGTCGCCGCGGCGCATCGCCGACGGCCGCCCGGCGACCGACATCGCCAGCGCGAAACCGAGGATGCCGACCTGCTGCCACGGTCCGATCAGGTCGTTGCCGTAGCTGAGCGTGACGCTGAACAGCGCGAAGAACCCCCCGACCAGAAGCGTGAACCGCCCCAGCAACAGCACCGCCGCAAGGAACGTCGTCCCCAGCACCGCGATGGTCGCCCCCGTCAGGATCATGCCCCTGCCCCCAGCGCCGCGG
>Ga0115567_10002030_pt1 | contig 20168 bp, 16 predicted proteins | sample COGITO_mtgs_1204_2_FD_88679 | JGI IMG/M metagenome (GOLD analysis project Ga0115567, IMG submission 88679) | Pelagic marine microbial communities from North Sea - COGITO_mtgs_120412 | ecosystem: Environmental > Aquatic > Marine > Epipelagic | place: Germany:Helgoland, sampling site Kabeltonne... | reverse complement strand
TTGTCTATCCTATGATCAGTACCTTATCTGCTATTGGCTTTGGGTTTGGTTCCGCGGCTTCATCATTCATCGCCAGGGCCTATGGTGCTAAAGATCAAGAGCGTCTTGCTTGCTATGCAACACATGCATTAATGGCCTCGCTTTGTCATGCTATTGCATTGAGTGTTTTCGGTCATTTTTTTGCAGATGATTTATTTCGCTTAATGGGCGCGAGTGAAGCAGTTTTAGAACATGTTATGGCCTATGCTAGGGTTTGGTTTTATGGTTGTTTTCTGATTATTATTCCGATGGTGGGCAATTCCATTATTAGAGCAACAGGCAATACCCGCTTACCAGGCACTGTGATGGTACTGAGCGCCATGACTAATATTGGGCTTGATCCCATATTTATCTTTGGATGGGGGCCAATACCAGAGTTTGGTATTCAAGGCGCGGCTATTGCGAGCGTGGGCTCCTACGCTGTGGCGTTTATTTTTATTGTCTACAAGCTGATTGTGTCTTTGGACATGTTGCGATTTTCATTTATTCGTCGGCAAAGTCTAAAGGTTTGGCGCGATCTTATGTCGATTGCTTATCCTGCGATAATGACCAACTTTACTGTGCCGATTTCAGTGGGGATTACTACTGCATTTGTCGCGGCCTATGGCGACGAAGCGGTCGCAGGTTTTGGCATTGCTAGTCGTATCGAGTCTTTTATTTTAGTGCCTATGTTTGGTTTAGCCTCTGTTATGGGGCCTTTTACTGGGCAAAATCTAGGCGCAGGCCGGGTCGATCGAATGCAATCTGCATTTCGATGGAGTGCTAAGGCAATGATTGGCTATAGCCTCGTGTGCACACTCTTGGTGTATTTGTTCGGTTATGCGTTGATAGGTTTGTTCGACACCACCGATGCAGTTGAGCAGCAAAGCTTTTTATATTTAAGTTTAGTGCTTTGGGCGAGTGGTTTTTCGGGGATAGTGGTCAGCACCAACTCGTGCGCCAATGCGGTAGGCCGGCCAATGATTGCCGTGGTCATCAACATTGGCCGATTTTTTTGCGCTTATTTGCCGTTATTGTATGTTTTAAATTGGTTGTTTGGATTGCACGGTGTTTACCTGTCGATTTCATTAAGTTCTTGTTTAATGGCATTGGTGGCATTGTATTTAAGGCGGTATTTAGTCGCCAACCCTAAATAACGACACTAATGACTCAGTTGGATTTGAAAAAATAGGATCAATTGGCTGCTTTTAAACGTTCCAAAAATGAGTCAACATACTTTTCGGGAATGTGTTGCTGTTCTAATTGAGGGCCTGATATCCCCTGACCATCGTTTAACTCCAGGATATAATGTTGATCATGATCATCAACTATGACATCTGCACCAAACTGATTTAACTCAAGAAGATCGGCGGCATGAAAAAGATCTTTTTGAATGGCTTCAGAGCAGTCCGTTAACGGCGATACATGCAAAGCGCCTTCAGTGCCGTGGGTATTTGAAACTAAGCTACCATTACGCTGAACATGCAAACCACCAAAAACATGACAATCACCTTTCTGGTCGCGCCCAACAACCACTCGTTGATGCGCAGATATGTTTTTACTTTTGTCAGCCCCTGCGAAGGCAGTGGGTTTTACATAAGCCTGAAGTACAAATGGAGAAAACGCATTTGTTGTCAGGTCATTTTTAAGCGTCCCGACATCGCATTTTTTATAAAAAGTGATTCCTTTACCCCAAGTGCCATGGTCAGCTTTTATTAAATAACTTGGGTTGTTGTTGGTATCAAATGCCTTGGTTTTTTGAAATTCATCAATTTTAATCAAAGCATGATTTATATTAAGCAGTGCCTGAGGCGTTTGAAAGCTAAATGATAAGGGGATGCTGACCGCTCCATTAAGTGCATGGTGAGTGCTAATTTTTGAACTACATAAAGCGGTACTTTTCGCTGTGTTGTCTGAATAAATATTTAATTGTTCGAGCTCACTGATAAGTTGTTGACCTTTTGACTCAGTTTCGCCACCGTCCCAAGTGCGTTGAATCACCCCATGAGTGGTCGCTAGGTCAACTTTTGGGAAATCATGATCGCCTGTTAAGACAGGATTTTTTTGATCAGTGTGATCTACTGATATGTCTTTAATTTTGACTTGTTTCAAGTGAGCACCACGCATATCGCAGAAATACTGTATCAGGGCGCATGAACGATTGCCGGTTGTTTTCAAATTTTTTAGATTTACTTTGTTGCGGGTGTTATTGATTGCCGGCTCAGTTGTATCACTTTTTTTGTCGTTGGCACTTGCCAAACTGTATGCGCCTTTTTCTTGAGTGAGTAATAGTACGTTCATTTAAAGCTGCCTGTAGGTTACACTTTTTTTGCGGATTCAAAATTTTTGACTATTGTATAAATTCCAAAGCAAATTAAGTGTTTTTCGCTTATTTAGAGCTCATAATAATGCAATATTTTATATGCATAGATTGCTGAAGGTCAAATTTTTTGCAGGAAAAATGGTCAACATAACATAAATAGGTGAGTCTTGGAACTAGTCAAAGTAGAAAGGACACTATTTAAAGTGTTACAGAACTAAAGGTGTTAAAAATGAATCCAGTGGCTATCCTCAAACAACCACTGTAGGTTGGTACATTATCTTGAAATCCCAGGCATTTGCCCAGCTTTGAGCCGAGCTGTGTAATCTTGTAGCAGCCCTTGAAGCTTGGGGGCTAAGAACAATAAGCCTATAATATTTGGGAAGGCGAGCACTAAAATCATGATTTCTGAAAAAGTGATCGCGTTATTGAGTCCTACTAAGGGCGCAAAAGCCGCAAAGCTAATAAAGATCAGCTTAAAAGGCATTACAGCTTTTGGTCCACCAAGAAACTCAGCAGCTCGCTCGCCATAGTAACTCCAAGAAATGAGCGTTGAAAAAGCAAACACAACAACAGCTATTGTCAACATATATGGCATTAATGGATGAACAGTGCCAAAAGCATAGGCTGTAATCGCAATGCCGCCCTCAGAAGCGTTAACATGAGCATTAGTGATTAAAATAGCAAGTGCAGTCATAGTGCAGACCACCAATGTATCGATAAACGGCTCTAGCATAGCAACCAAACCCTCGCGCACGGGCTCGTTAGTTTTCGCAGCAGCATGGGCAATAGCGGAAGAACCAAGGCCAGCTTCGTTGGAAAATGCAGCTCGCTTAATACCAGCAATCATCACGCCCACGACGCCACCTAGGCCAGCTTCTGGTGAAAACGCTTGGGTAAAAATTTTGATAAACATATCAGGAATGAGGGTGTAGTTTGAAACAACTATAAACAGGCACACTACGCAATAAAAGATACACATGGCAGGCACAAGCTTGCTGGTGAGGCTGCCAATTCGTTGGATGCCACCAATAATAACCGCGCCACAAAGTACTGCAATGCAAACACCATACGCCAGTGGGTAGGTGTCAAAAAAGCTGACTTGGCTAGCCACTAATTGATAGCTTTGGTTGGACTGAAATAAATTACCACCACCCAAGGAGCCAAGAATAATGCAACAGGCAAAGATGACAGATAATACTTTGCCCAGGGTGCCTAGGGCTGACTTGGCACCAAAACGTTCAGCAAATCCTGCCTTAAGATAGACCATAGGCCCACCAAGAACATGGCCTTTTGCGTCGACCTGACGATAAAGTACTCCAAAAGAGCATTCAACAAACTTCATGGACATGCCAAAAAATGCCATAACCCACATCCAGAATACGGCGCCAGCACCGCCAAGGGTCATGGCAACTGCCACCCCTGCAATATTTCCGAGCCCAACAGTTGCAGAAAGTGCAGAAGCCAGCGCTTGAAAGGAGGTAATTTCGCCTTTGTCGTTTTTATCGTCGTATTTACCACTTACCACTTGGATAGCATGGCCAAAAAGTCGTAAATTGACGAATTTAAAATACAAGGAAAAGCCAACGCAGCCAATAATCAGCACTAAAACAATGAGTGGAATAGTGTGCATTTTACCTTCTTCGTCTGGCACGATAATCGGCACGGGCAAAAAGACAGCAGGTTCTAAAACTGTATTCATCTGCACAAAGACTTTATCGATGGTGTTCTCAAAGGTCTTAAAGATGGACTGAGTTTCAACTGGTTCTGGAGCTGATCCGGGTGCAGCGTAACCTGGTGTGATCAAGCAAAATTGCATTAAAAGCGCTGCTAGCAACCAACACCAACCTCTTTTTTGTTGTAATAGCATCTGAAAAGATGTGTGCATAATGAATCCTTGTTCTTGTTTGAATAGCATAAAAAACCTGTAAAAACTAAGCGAAGTTTAGAATAAAAATGAGTATTTATTCTCTTTATAGGGCAGAATAGAGCGTTTTTACAACGATGCTGTCCAATTTTAAGTGCTGATGAACTTTTGCACTGAAAAGGGTAGACGCAACAGACTTTCGATACAATGATGCCTAAAAGGCAGCATATTATGAAGACTTAGCGCACGGAGGAGGTGTGTATGAAAGTGCAAGTTGTCTATGCTCAAGTGTTTAACCAGAAAGTGATGAATTTACAAGTGCCGGAGGGCACAACGCTCTCTTTCGCCATTCAAAAGTCGGGCATTTTAGAGTGTTGTCCAGAAATTAATCAACATACTCAAGTGGTTGGCGTTTATGGTGAGGTGATTTATGACCCTGATTGTTACATTCTTGATGAGGGTGATCGAGTGGAAATTTATCGGCCCTTAAAGATTGATCCTAAGGAAGCCCGGCGTCAAAGAGCGTTAGATGCATCAAAAGCAGGCATGTAAAGGATGATGACTGTATTGTCTTTTTGTCCAGTACAGTGCTGGAAAAAACAATTGATCCCGAGTACAATCATGGCGCGGTGGAGGTTTCCACAGGGTTGCTCTAATAAAGTCAAGACAAACAGAGTACACTCCGGTCTAATGTAATTCATTTCAACTTATATCATTATCATGGAGAATAAAATGCAACGTACTTTATCAATTCTTAAGCCTGATGCAGTGAGCAAAAACCTTATTGGCAAAATTAATGGTCGTTTTGAAGAGTCTGGGCTGCAAGTGGTTGCTGCTAGAATGATGCAGCTCTCTGAAGCTCAAGCTGGTGGGTTTTATGCTGAGCATAAAGAGCGACCTTTCTATAAAGATCTCGTCAGCTTTATGACTTCTGGTCCAGTATTAGTGCAAGTGCTTGAAGGTGAGAACGCTGTCGCCATGAACCGTGATCTAATGGGCGCAACTAACCCGAAGGCAGCAGCTGCAGGCACGATTCGAGCCGATTTTGCAGACTCAATTGATGAAAACGCAGTGCATGGCTCAGATTCTGAAACGTCTGCCGCTCGGGAAATTAGTTACTTTTTCTCAGCTTTAGAAGTATGTCCACGACTTCGATAGTGGTAATATGCAGCTTGCTGAACACGCACGAGTAGATATGTATGCAGACAAAAACCAACCTCCTAGGGTTATCCCGCACAGGCTTAGATGCTTTTTTTCAGTCAATTGGTGAGAAGAAGTTTCGGACTAAGCAGCTTATGCAGTGGGTTTATCAACGGCAAGTGGTTGATTTTGATGCAATGACTGATCTATCAGTGCAGCTGCGTGAAAAACTAAAAACGACAGCCAGTCTTGCAATGCCAATAGTTGTCCATAAAGAATTTTCTACTGATGGCACGCGTAAATTTGTGCTTGAGTTGGACAGTGGCAACCGAGTAGAAGCAGTGTTTATTCCTGAAGGTCAAAGAGGCACCCTGTGCATTTCGACTCAGGTTGGTTGTGCTCTTGATTGCAAGTTTTGCTCTACTGGCAAGCAAGGGTTCTTTAGTGATCTGACCAGTGCTGAAATTGTCAGCCAGGTGTGGATCGCAGCCCAATCCTTTGGTGTTCCGGAGAACATTGGGCATAAGCCTGTGACTAATATAGTGCTTATGGGCATGGGTGAGCCACTGCTTAATTTTGGTCCTTGTATCGAGGCAATACATGTGATGCTTGACGATTTTGCCTACAGTATTTCAAAACGTCGGTTAACACTGAGTACGTCAGGCATAGCGCCCAAGATTCGTGAGTTAGCTGATCACGTCGACGTAGCACTAGCATTATCATTACATGCACCAAACGATGAATTGCACGATGAAATCGTGCCGATTAACAAGAAATATCCGATTCAAGAAGTGCTGGATGCCTGTCGTGAATACTTAAGTCGATTTAGTGCTCGTAAAAGGGTTATTATCGAGTACGTTCTATTAGATGGTGTCAATGATAAATTTGAGCATGCTCATCAGCTTGTCAAATTACTGCAAGATTTTCCCTGTAAAATTAACCTCATTCCTTTCAACCCGTTTCCTCACGCACCTTACAAGCGTCCAAACGGTCAAAGAATTCAGAAATTTAAAGATGTACTTGCTCAGGCAGGGTTTGTGACCACAGTGCGAACCACTCGTGGTGAAGACATAGATGCAGCCTGCGGCCAGCTTGTTGGCCAAGTTGCAGATAAGACCCGTCGAAGCCAAGATTGGCAAGCGGCGGTTTGGAAAAAAATGCAGCCCTCTGTTTAAGGAAAATATTATGTCTGATGCAATTTTAGTGACTGGCGGTGCTGGTTATATCGGTAGTCATTTAGTGCAACTGTTGGGTGGATTAAAAGAACAATCAAAAATTATTGTGCTGGATAATTTGAGCACAGGTTTTGAGCACTCGATACAGTCTGGCGAGTTCGTCAATGGCAATGTGGGTGACTATGATCTGGTCAGTGGTTTACTGAAAAAGCATACTATCGAAACGGTCATCCACTTTGCAGCTCACACCATCGTGCCAGAGTCAGTGGAAAACCCCTTAAAATATTATGGCAATAACACTTGTGCTACTCGAAACTTATTACAAGCTTGTCAGGATAACGCTGTTAAACACTTTATCTTTTCATCGACTGCTGCTGTTTACGGCGTACCAGAGCAGGCAGAATGCACAGAAACTACAGCAACGTCGCCTATAAATCCATATGGCATGTCTAAACTAATGAGTGAGCACATGCTCCGAGACGTTGCGGCCTCTTCTCATATGAGATTTGTGATCTTGCGCTATTTCAATGTTGCAGGCTCTGATCCTCAAGGCATTATTGGTCAATCAACCAAAAAAGCCACCTTATTAACCAAGGTTGCAGTTGAAGTTGCACTAGGTAAGCGTGCGTCCATGAAGATTTTTGGTACAGATTATGATACGCCAGATGGCACTGGGGTTCGAGATTATATTCACGTCGTTGATTTAGCCCAAGCCCATATTGATGCGTTAAAGTATTTGCAGGCGGGTGGTAAGTCTGAAATTCTTAATGCAGGCTATGGCAAGGGTTTTTCTGTAAGAGAAGTGATCGCAATGGTCGATCAAGTTTCAGGTAAGCCTATGGCCGTAGAAGAAGTCGCTCGTCGCGCGGGTGATCCACCGATTCTCATTGCGAAGTGCGATAAAATAAAGCAAGTATTAGGTTGGCAGCCACAATATGATGATCTAAAAACGATTGTTGAATCGTCTTATGCTTGGGAGCAGAAGCTGTAAACCGCGCCTCCTGGCTAATGAGCGCAATAATTGGCACCAAAAACTGCGGTAAGACAGCCCCTGGTCAGTGTATTTTAATTCCAAGGATGGGAATATGATTTCTGAAGCAAAGCTTTCAGCTTTTGGCTGTCCATTACCGCCCACTGCTATTCTACGATGGTCTGATGCTCAAGATTGGGATCAGCCAGCGTTAGCCGATGAAGAAGTCTTTTGTCGGAAAGCAGTTTTAAAGCGTCAAAGAGAATTTAGAGCTGGTCGAAATACCGCTAGAAAATGCTTTCAAGAGCTTGCAATCGCTCAGTCCATGCCCATTAGTCCCACCCTTAATTGGTCAATTGGGGTCGGTCAATCTCGTGAGCCAATTTGGCCAAAGTTATTTACTGGCAGTATTAGCCATACTCAATTTCAATGTGATTCAGCACAAACAAATCAAGAGCATTGCGCAGTTGTGGTTGCACCCTTGGCGCATGTTGTGTCTATAGGTATTGACATAGAGCGTGTTGAGCATCTTTCGCAGGATTCTTTAGATCTCATCGTAACCCCAAGCGAGTGGCGTCGCTCTCGTGAATACTGCTGGCCAACCTATTGGCCGAAATTTCTCTTTGCAGCTAAAGAAAGCTTTTATAAATGCCTTTTTCCAATGACTGGTGCTTATATTGATTTCTTGGAAGCTGACTTTCATCTCTCTGCTGTTGCACAATATCCAGGACTGTATCAGGTGGACGTTATTGCTATTCAGTCTACTGAGTTTAAACTGCCAATAGAACAACTTCTCGGTCTTAAAGGCTATGTTTGTTGTGATGATGCTCTAATTAAAGCTGCCTTTTGGATTGAGCAATCTTAGGAAAAGTACTGCTCCCTAGGCACTTTAGTTAGATTAATCGCTCACTGGCGTCTTATTTCATATTCTTACAAAAACGCTCTTTGATCTCATCATTAGTCGGTTGAACCGCCGCGTTTTCGGTCGTAATATAGCCCCACAATGATATCGCTTATTGCTTTGTAAGCCTCCAAAATAGGCGATTGACTTAACAGCGTGCCACCTTTTATATGAACTTTTTTACGTAAAGGTGTGCGACCCTCTTGTCGTCAATGCGGAGTATTTATGAAAAAAATAACCAAAACAATTTTAGCAGTGACAGTAGCAATAACAGCTTTAAGTTTAGTGTCAGTAAGTGTGGCATCATCCATTCAATATCAAGGCGATCTTACCTTTGGCGAGCAGGTTTCGTCATCGTTTAATGATAGCCATTGGTGGTCGTTTACAGCGAATAAAGGCGATTCGGTGACAATTACTGCTTTACGTGGAGAGGTCAATTTAGATCCAGCGTTAGTGCTTTATCGAGGGTTGGCAGAATCAACGTCTATGTTAACGTATCTTGCTTTTGCGGATGATGAAATCGATACAGCTGGAATATTCGGCGACCCCCAATTGAAAGATTTTCAAATTATGTCAACTGGTGATTATTCAATTCGACTGTTTAGTTTTTGGAGTGATAATTCTGGGCAAGATAGCCTGCATCCATATTCAATTTCGGTTGTTGGTTCAACAGTTATGACTGAGAAAAAATCAAATGTGAGTGAACCCGCTACTCTTGGTATTTTAGCCTTGGCAATGTTAAGTCTTATGGGTTTAAGGCGTAAAAAATAGACGATCAAAAGCGGTGGGTCGCTATAGTAAAGCATTCCCTAGTTTTTTATTTTTTGGTTAAAAGCTGGCTATCAAAATAGCTTCGGATTCGCAGCTGTAAAAGTAGCATGTGTAAAGCTTCAGTCCTTTGTATTGACTGAGGAGCTGTGTCTAGCAAAGCAGTCCAGCGTTGTAGGTGATACGCCATTACAAAGTTATGGCTTGAAGACTTATTTAATGAGGTGTAAAAAAAATTCATTGCTAGCAACCGATGCACTCGCACCTGAACAGCAACATCGTGGGTTGCTAATTCTTCAAGAAGTGAAACGTGGGAAGGCTGCTGTAGCAGTTGACGGTATTGATTTCCATCGACAGTATCATCTTCTAAAAAATCCTGAGCTTCTATAAGAAAATCATACCACAAAGGGTAGAGCTTTAATTGGTTTGATATGGGCCGAATTCGGTGCAGCGCTTCAATAGCTTTTGGCAGTTGACCAACCGCAAAAAGCTGTTCTGCAATGGCTATTTTAATTTGTGTTTGTTGGCTTTTTGGTGCTAATGCATAGAGAGCGATGAGTTGGTGTAATACCTTGGTTGCATCGCCAATGTGAGCACTTGCTAATAACAGCTCGTAGTGTGTCAGCAATAAAGCCTGACGCTCATCGATGTTCAGTTGATTCTGGTTTGTAATGTCATGATTCAATACAACGCAAAAAAGGGCTTGTTGAAAGGTTAAATCTTGCGTGTTGCAACTAAAGTGTCTTGAGGCTTGCTTTGATTTAAGCTGAGGGTTTTGGCCCGAATTTTGATGAAGCAGCGATTGATTCTGCACGAATACATCATTAAATGGTGAGATTTTAAAAAAATCAAATACCGCGGATTTTAGTTTATGTTGGTAGCTGTAAGGCCAAACTTTAGTCTGTTGAGTTTTATTGACTAAAAGTTCCATCATAATAGCTGTAGCGAGTGCGGTTTCGCGGGCGGTGATAGTCGATTGCTTCGGGTAGAGCGTGGCAAGATACTCTAAGAAACACGCCTGATCAACAATCAAAGTGCACTCACTCAGTGCTGGTAGATTGGCCTGGCCAGCTAGAACTAACTTAGGCAGCCCGACCAACAGACTGCAGCCAAGGGCCGCTAGCCCAATAGTTGAGCTAAGCCTGGTTAAGCGCTTTATAATCTGTGTAACCAGTCGCTTCATGAGTATACCAAGTTGACATGTCATTCCAAGGCGTCAATGGTTGACCATTTGCAAATCGTAAAGGCAAGTCAGGATTAGTAATAAATGGTCTACCAAACGCAATCATATCCGCATCTCCTTTGATAACGGCATCCTGCGCTGTTTCTTGAGTGTAGCCAACATTACCTATAATCGCTTGACGAAAAAGCGCTCTAAACTCTGTTAAAACCATTGGCTTACCCAGTTCGTGGAAACCAAAACCTAAACCGTCCATTATATGTAAATACCCAAGTTTGTATCGATTAAGCATCGAAGCAATGTACAGGTGAGTCTCACGAAAATCTTCAGCACCCATATCATTGAACGAACCATTAGGTGAGATACGAACACCCACACGATCTGCCGGCCAGACTTCAAGTACTGCTTGAGTCACTTCTTCCAATAACCGACAGCGATTGGCAATAGTGCCGCCATATTCATCTGTTCGTTGATTCGAGCGGCTATCAGTAAATTGATTAATTAAATAACCATTGGCACCGTGAATCTCAACGCCAGCAAAGCCGGCTGCTTTTGCTCTAGTGGCGGCGGATTGGTAGTCGGCGACTGTGCGCTGTATATCCTCTTGAGTCATAGCACGTGGGGTTTCGTACTCTTTTTTACCCTTTGGAGTATGGATGCCATCGCCTTGAAGTTTTATCGCAGAAGCGCTTAAAGGTAATTCTCCGTCATGAAAATCTGAGTGAGAGGCTCGGCCGCAATGCCAAAGTTGGAGGACCATAGGGCAGTCAAGCTTAAGCATGGCATCAGTAATGTGTTTCCAGCCTTCTGCCATTTCATCAGTATAGATGCCAGCTGATTGGTCCCAACCATTGCCTTCTTTTGAAACTACGGTTGCTTCTGAAATTACCATGCCGGCACTCGCTCGCTGGGTGTAATAGGTCTTCATCAGTTCATTTGGAACTCGATTATCACCAGCGCGACCCCTCGTTAATGGTGCCATAATAACGCGATTTTTAAGTTTAATCGGCCCTATTGAGGCCGATGATAGTAATTCAGTCATAACGTTTTCCTGTAGTGTGTACTATTGTGACTTACTTATGGGGTCAACATAGAATAGCGTCAACATGGAATATGGGTAGACACTATGTTTAGCTGTTTATATTACTCTAATTACATTGATAACCAATAGATTTTTAAGAAATTTGGCGCCATGGTTTCCGTGCAACAATATTGTACATCAGTTTGTCTAGAGTGTATTATGAGCGCCTATGCTTTTCTGAAATGAAGAGCGATTTTTAGCTCACTCATCGAGATACACCCATGTATACCCCTTGCCTTGCGATCGTTGGCCGACCAAATGTTGGAAAATCCACCCTTTTTAATCGTTGTACACGTTCAAGAGACGCGCTAGTTGCAGACGTGCCGGGTCTTACTCGAGATCGTCAATATGGGCTGTGGGAAACGTCTCTTGGTACGCTTATCGTCATAGATACAGCCGGAGTAACTGCACACAGTGAAGGTGTTGATGAGGTTATGCGCGAGCAGTCTCGACTGGCGATGGAAGAAGCGGATATGCTGTTGTTTGTGGTCGATGGGCGCACTGGGGTCACGCCTGATGATCTTGAGTTTCTTGATATCGTGCGTAAGCGCCAACAACCAGTGGTATTGGTTGTTAACAAAGTGGATGGTGGAGAACCAGACGCCATACTGGGTGATTTTTACGCCTTTGGTTTGCCTATTGCTGGTGTTTCTGCAGCTCATCATCGAGGGTTTTTGCAATTAGCGGAAACGATTGTCGAGTTACTACCAGAAGTGAAGCGACCAGCACCACCTGTTGATGAATCTATAGAAGATGATCAGCAAGAGCCAAATGACGGTATTCCCCTCGAGCAACCAGATTCAAATATAGCGCCGATTATAGCGTCTGAAGAGATTATAGTCAGTGTTGACAGCACTGAAGAAACAAGAGAGATAGAGAGTGCAGACACTGATGCTATTTTTGAGAACAGTGACCTATCCGTGCCTGAAATTCTAGCGCTCGATGAAAATACCTTGCTGCGCGCTCAATGGCAAAAACGCTTAAAGCTAAGTGCTTCTGATGATGCAAGTGTAGTTCGTGTAGCTATAATCGGTCGACCAAACGTTGGTAAATCAACATTGGTGAATCGTTTAATCGGTGAAAGTCGAGTGGCAGTTTATGATATGCCAGGGACAACTCGAGATGCAATAACAGTGCCCTTTACTAAGTTTGGCCAGGATTATGTGCTCATTGATACTGCAGGTGTACGGCGACGGGGCAAGGTAGAGGAAGCTATTGAAAAGTTTTCCATTGTGAAAACTTTGCAAGCCATTGACATGGCTCATGTTGTGATTTGTGTGATTGATGCCTCAGAAAATCTTGTTGATCAAGATCTACACATGCTGACTCATGCCCTGCGATCAGGCCGATCTGTTGTGATCGCTGTCAATAAATGGGATGGCTTGGATGACGATCAAAAAAAGCAAGTTAAGACAGCGCTTGATCGACGTTTAACCTTTGCACCCTATATTGGTATTCAAATGATATCTGCCTTACATGGTACAGGTGTTGGTCATTTATTCGAGTGGGTTGGAGAAGCTTTTAAAGGCGCACAATGTCGAACATCCGCAAATGAGTTAACCAGTTTGATAACTGAAGCCGTAGAATCACATCAACCACCAGCTGTGAGAGGTCGACGTATTAAATTACGTTACGCCCACTGGGGTGGTGTTTTTCCGCCAACCTTGGTTATTCATGGTAATCAATTAAAATCTTTGCCAGATACTTATATTCGGTATATAGAAAATTTTGTGCGAGAGCGTCTTAAAATTCGTGGTACTCCAATCAAAATTGAGCTTCGAGTGGGTAAAAATCCCTATGCTCATAAGAAAAATCAACTGACAGATCGGCAAATACAGCGAAAAAAACGCCTGATGAAACACGTCAAAAGTTAAGCTTAACGTTTAGTTAAAGCTTGACGTCTCTAATTGGCGTTTTCAACGCTCGTTTTCTCAATATTTTGATATGTAAGCAGTTCTTGAATTATAATCTGAGCAAGAATATCGTTACCCTGTTTTGAAAAGTGATAATCATCTTCTGCATAGACGTTTGATTGATCGGGCATAGCTCGAAGCCGGCCTCGAACATCGACAATATGCGATTGGCTAGCATCTTGCCAAGCCGCTCTCATCCATTTTAGCCTTTGTTGATAATAATCTGGCATCCATTGCCAAACTCCAGGTCTATTTAGGCTGCGAGGCGTTGGTAGATACAAATACATGACTTGCATATTATTATTGCGTGCAACGGCGTCAATTTCTTGCATAAGCGCTCGTAACAGCTGAAATTGAGCAGGCTGCTCGGTCCAATACCCCAACATATTTACTGCCTTGGCATAGAGTGTAGACAGGCCGTGTGTCAAGGGCATGAAGCTAAAGTGTTGATGCGCTTGAAAAGTGCCATAGTTTTGATCTTGAGTTTTAAAATAATGAAGGCTGGCATCGTTTAAAGGTGCTAACTTTTCCAATGGTGCTGGTAGCTGTTCAAGTGTTGAGCCGTTTATATTAAATTTTGGTTTAACGTAGGGCATGTTCTCTTCATCAGGCAGTCGAAACGGTACGTAAATGCTGTTGAGTCCTGCTGTTGGGTCTTCATGTAAGCCTATGACGAGCACATCAGGCTGAAATAACAGGACTTGCTGATCAATTTGCAGCTTGATTTGATCAAGTGTGTACATCATTGTCGCAAAGTTTAAGACTTCTATATTGATTGGGCTTTTCGATTGATCGAGTAAATCTTGGTATTGGCGCTCAAGTGAGGCGGACATGGTGTTGTTATTATCGACAAAGTGACTGCCGTTGATTAAAGAACTACCAAGCATAACAATTCGCTGAGTATTGGGTGGTTTTTTCATTGTAAAGTCACGATGATTACGACCACCCCATTGATCAATACGCCATTCATCATGCTGAAAATTAGGTCGATTGCGCCATCCAAGATCTTTGTCTGGCAGAGTTGCCGCAGCACCTGCAAGAAATTCTTCCGTTTTTGAGTAGGCTTTATCACTTAAAAATGTATGTAAATACCAATGGTTAGGGATGACAAAGGGCAGTAAAACCATCAGCAGCTCAATCACAATCCACAAGTTTAAAAAAAGTCGTATAAATGGGTGTGTAAAAGTCGACAGTAAACCGGATTGAGGCTTAGGTTTGGTTGCATCTATATCAAATGTCATGTCAAAAGCCTAAAACTGAAAATAAATAAAGGGGTTAGCCCCTGTTGGCATACAGTTGTGGGCGATTCCAATTAATCCCAACCAAAAGAGCGCTCGTATCATGGGTTTTTGCAGTTGTTGCTGATAAGCCTTCGCGTTACCGCCATAAATATGGTCAATTGTAAACAGCCCGAAGCACAACCATGCCATGCTCGAGACCACGAGGGTCTCGCCAGATTGATTTGTTAGCATGCCTGCAATGTAGGACCAGGCTAGGCCCATGTCTGGTGCTCTAAATAAAACCCAGGTGATTAAAATACACACTTGCACCGCAATAATCGTTACAATTTGCGGAGTGTATCGTTTAATTGACAGTGGTATTAACCGTTGTATCACCAATAGAATACCGTGGGCACCGCCCCAAAGTACAAAATGCCAAGCGGCACCATGCCAAAGTCCGCTCACTAAGGTAGTGGACGCTAAGTTCGCAAGATTACGAGGCGGGCTTTTTCGATTACCACCCAATGGAATATACACATAATCCCGAAAAAATCGACTCATTGTCATGTGCCATCGAAGCCAAAAGTCAGAAAAACTGTTGGCTAGATAGGGAAAGCGAAAGTTCTCAGGGAGGCTAAAGCCAAACAGTCTGGCCGAGCCAATGGCAATATTAGTATAACCGCTAAAATCACAGTAAATTTGCACGGCGTACGCGATAGCCGCAATCCACAACATACTTGTGGAGTAGGCGTCTGGAGATGCGAAGACAGGATCAACCAGTTGCATGGCCAGGGTGTCTGCAACTACGGCTTTTTTTACAATACCAGTAAGAATTCTTTGAACGCCTTCAATGATGTACTCTGTTTTAAAAATTCGTGGCGCTGCCATTTGATACAAAAATTCTTTGGCGCGTACAATTGGTCCAGCCACGAGTTGGGGGAAAAATGCGACAAAGGTTAGAAAGTCTAGAAGGTTATCCGCTGGTTCAAGTTCACGTCTGTAGATATCGATAGAGTAAGAAATGCTTTGAAACGTATAAAAAGAAATACCGACAGGTAAAATAATAGATAAGGTGCCAAGGTGAGTATCAATACCAGCGGTGGTCAACAAATCAATAAAGCTTTCAATAAAGAAGTTGGCATATTTAAAATAGCCTAAAATACCAAGATTGATCACTAAACTCAGCCCTAACCACAATTTACGTTGGGTGACCTTATTTGATTGAAAGATTCGACCACCGACAAGGTAGTCGATAGAGCTAGTGAGCACTATAAGACCAAGAAATCGCCAATCCCAGCAGGCATAAAAAAAGTAGCTTGCGATGAGCAACAGTAAATGTTGCCCTTTGCGGGGTAAACGCCAATAGACGACTAAAACCGCAATCAAAAACAGCGCATAAGTGAGCGAGACGAAATTCATGAGGCTTTAGCTCTCTGTGGTCGTGAGTTGACGGCAAGGCGAAATAATAACTTTATTTGCACAGGTCTGTAAACATCAAAATAGTGGCGTGTTTGTTTTTTTTAAAGCGGTGCCGTAAGCGTGCCTGATACTTCTCCGAAACTTATACAGGCCTGATCATTTTTACATTGAGCGCTCAGCCTTACAGTATCTCCATCCTCCAAAAATGCACGAGTTTGTCCGTTGGCAAGTGTAATTGGTGACACACCATTTCTGGTCATTTCTAAAAAGCAGCCTAATTGATGTTGTTGTGTGCCGCTTAAAGTACCGGTTGCTAGCAAATCACCGGTTTGCATTTTACAGCCATTAATTCCATGGTGAGCCAGCTGTTGATCCAGGCTCCAATATTGGTGCTGAAAGTTAGAGGTGCTCATGAGGTGTACGTCACCATCTGTAATAAGGCTTGCAGTAATATCAATATCGTAGGAGTGTCGCTTGGATTGCTGTAAGTAGTGCAATGGTTGCGGTTCTTGTAGCGCCATGGTCACTTTAAATGGTGCCAGTGCTTCTGGCGTGATGACCCAAGGTGAGACTGAAGTAAGAAAGTTTTTACCAAGAAATGGGCCAAGCGGCACATATTCAAAGGCTTGAATGTCCCTTGCGCTCCAGTCATTTACTAAGACAAAGCCAAAGATATGATCTCGAGCCTGATCAATAGGGATAGGTTCAAACAGGGTGTTGTCTTGGCCAATAAAAAACCCCATTTCAATTTCAAAATCCATTTTCTGGCTTGGCCCAAAAATTGAGGTATCCGAGCCTTGGTTAAGAATCTGTCCATGAGGTCGGGGAAAGCTCAAGCCTGATGTGACCAGTGAACTGGTACGGCCATGATAAGCGACAGGTAGCTGTTTCCAGTTTCGATTGAGCGCGTTATCTGGGTCGCGAAACAGAGAACCTACGTTACGCGCATGATTCTCACAAGAATAAAAGTCGGTGTAGCCACGAGTATCAAAAGGGTAGAGAAGTTGTGTTAGCTCGCGATGTATTAAGGCTTTATCTCGATGATGTTTTTGTCCTAACGCTGATGTTGAGCTGGTGAGCAATTGCTGCACCTGCTGGCGAACATCTTGGCGAACTTTTGAGCCTTGTTTGGCAAATGTATTAAGACTTGTCTGGTTGAACAGATTTTTTTTGGCCAGCTTGATCAAGCTTGTCGCTTCTAGATATGCCAGATTTAACACGTATTCACCAATCGCAATCCCAACAAACACTTTATCGTTGTGTTGAATGATGCCGAACGGCAAATTATCTAAACCAAAACCTAAAGCTGGATCTACCTGAATATGCATGACGTCAGTCATTGACTAAGTCCTTTTATCATCAATTTAAATGGAGTATCTTACGAAACCAGATTGCTTGTAAAGGAGAGAGCTATGAATCGAATCAATCCCAAAAAATTATTGCATTCAAAGTGGACTGCTTTAGATGTGCAAAACAAAGAAAAACACTTTATGGTGACCAAGTTAATTGTCGAAGAAGGCAATATTACGGCTTGTTTTTTAGAGGCAGTGTTAACAAAGCGAGTCGCTCAAATCGATTGGCGAGAGTTAAAAGACGCAAGTCAATGGTGTTTTGGTTGGCAATAAATTGGTCGATTTTAGGCGCAAAACCATTGCGTGACAGATGGGGTTGATCACTGGAGGTAAAGAATGAAAGTTACAGATTATTATGAGGTCCGAGGACAGGGTAAGCCAATTGTCTTTATTCATGGTAGTTTTGCCTCGACCTCAGCGTGGCGAGGCATGGTTGATAAGCTTGCCGATAAATATCAGTGTATTTTAATTAAGCTGCCTGGCCATTGCGGTGTACCTGACCCTGTAGATTTCGCAAAGCCAAGTATGTCGTTGGAGTTGAGCGTAGTGCAGCAAGTAGTGCAGCATGTCACCGATCAGCCTATTCACTTGGTTGGCCACTCCTACGGTGGGGTCGTTGCCTTGGCGCAGGCGCTCGAACACAATTTAGCGGTGCGGCGTCTCACTTTATTCGAGCCAGTGGCAACTTGGATCTTAGAGCTAGTGGGTGATGAAGAGTTGCTTAGCAAAGTCAACCAGTTTTTAGCGGCTTTTCGCCAACGAGTGGCGCAACAAGTGCCTTATGCCGGAGGCGACATTATTGATTTTTGGTGTGATAGCTCAGAATTTGAGCACTTGCCAATCCATGTTAAAGATAAACTTATGCTATTGACTGCCAATAATATTCGGCATTGGGATTTATGCACTCAGATAACTCATTCCCTTGCTCAACTGCAACACATGAGAGTGCCAACTAGTTTAGTTGTTGGTAGCCGCTCGGCGGCTGTCGCCCATGGTGTTGTTCGACATTTGCATCGTATTTTACCTCACTCGCAAAAACAAATTATCGGCGGAGCTAATCACTTTTTAGTCACCTCACATGTGGATGCTTGTTTGGCCGCAATGTGATAGAATTAGCGCTTCAACATGAGTGAGTTAACAGCAAGAAGGTGCTTAAGGCGTGTTATTAAAGTGATGGCGACCTTAAGTGTCACAGGGCTTATCGAAGGGACTACGGGATCTAGGCAAATTTATGGCTGAGTCGACACAAGAAATTTCGTCTATTAATATCGAAAACGAATTAAAGCAATCCTATCTCGATTACGCAATGAGCGTTATCGTAGGCCGAGCATTACCAGATATCCGTGATGGTTTAAAGCCTGTGCACAGGCGAGTTTTGTTTGCCATGCGAGAGTTAGGCAATGATTGGAATAAGGCATATAAAAAATCTGCCAGAGTGGTCGGCGATGTCATTGGTAAGTATCACCCTCATGGTGATTCTGCAGTATATGACACTATTGTCCGTATGGCGCAGCCTTTTTCCATGCGCTATATGTTAGTCGATGGCCAAGGTAATTTTGGTTCGATTGATGGCGATAATGCAGCAGCAATGCGTTACACCGAAGTCCGTATGACGAAGCTTGCTCACGAGCTTTTGGCTGATCTCGATAAAGACACAGTGGATTTTGTACCAAACTATGATGGTACAGAAATGATGCCGTCAGTGATGCCAACTAAGGTTCCCAATCTACTGATTAACGGCGCTTCAGGTATTGCCGTAGGCATGGCCACAAATATCCCCCCGCATAACTTAACTGAAGTTGTGTCTGCAGCTATCGCATTACTTGATAATGCCGAGCTCACTATTGATGATTTGATGGAGTATGTCCACGGCCCAGACTTTCCAACCGCTGCCTTTATTAATGGTCGCGCTGGTATAGTTCAGGCCTATCGAACTGGCCGTGGCCGAGTGCTGATGCGGGCTCGATATCATTTGGAAACCAATGATCGGTCTCACCGAGAAACAGTGGTCTTTACCGAAATTCCTTATCAGTTAAATAAAGCCAAGCTGGTAGAGCGTATCGCAGAGCTGGTTAAAGAAAAGAAAATCGAAGGCATTGCGGAACTGCGGGATGAGTCTGATAAAGATGGTATTCGAGTTGTAATTGAGCTTAAAAAAGGCGAAAACGCAGAAGTTTTGGTGAATAATCTTTATTCTCAGACTCAGCTTGAAATGGCGTTTGGTGTCAACATGGTCGCCTTAGTTGATGGTCGACCGCAGTTGGTCAATTTAAAAATTATTCTTGTGGAGTTTTTAAAGCATCGCCGTCGAGTTGTCACTCGCCGCACAGTGTATTTGCTGCGAAAAGCTCGTGAGCGTGGTCATATACTAGAGGGCTTAGCCGTTGCATTGGCCAATATCGATCCTGTGATTGCTTTAATTAAGGCTTCACCGTCATCAGCTGAAGCAAAATTACAGTTACTCAATAGATCTTGGGATCCGGGTGATGTACTGGTTATGCTGGAGCGTGTGGGTGGCGAAGAAAATTTATGCCGTCCGGATGATTTACCCGCTGGTCAAGGCTTCGTCGATGGTCAGTATCATTTGTCGGAGCGCCAAGCGCAGGCAATCTTGGATTTGCGATTGCAAAAATTAACCGGCATGGAGCATTCAAAGCTGCTTGCTGAGTACCAAGAAAGATTGCAGGAAATGCGAGAGTTAGGCCTTATTTTAAGCAATCCCGAACGTTTAGTGGAAGTAATTCGTGAAGAGCTCGAATTAATTCGCACCGACTTTGGCGATAATCGCCGCACTGAAATTTTAGCCTCTCAGCATGATTTAGGTATTGAAGATCTGATAGATGA
>Ga0115567_10002026_pt1 | contig 20188 bp, 17 predicted proteins | sample COGITO_mtgs_1204_2_FD_88679 | JGI IMG/M metagenome (GOLD analysis project Ga0115567, IMG submission 88679) | Pelagic marine microbial communities from North Sea - COGITO_mtgs_120412 | ecosystem: Environmental > Aquatic > Marine > Epipelagic | place: Germany:Helgoland, sampling site Kabeltonne... | reverse complement strand
TGCTTTAGGCGGCTGCCGTATGTGGCCTTATGGTAGCGATGAAGAAGCATTGCGGGATGTACTGAGATTGTCAAAAGGTATGACCTATAAAGCTGCGATGGCAGGTCTAAGGCAAGGGGGGGGCAAGGCCGTTATTATTGGTAATCCTAGAACTGAAAAAACCCCAGAAAAGATGTTTGCTATGGGCAAGTTCATTGAAAGTCTATCCGGACAATACATCAGCGCTGAAGATTCAGGTTTGACCGTTGATGACTTGAAATTAATGGGAAAACAAACAACATATGTGTCAGGTATTCAAGCTAAATACCATATTAATTCTGAACCAGCCGATGGAAATCCAGCTCCTTCGACAGCCTATGGAGTTTATGTTGGTCTGAAGACGAGTGTTGAACACGCAATGAATTCTGATCTAAAGGGTGTAAAAGTGGCTATTCAAGGTTTGGGGCATGTTGGAATACGTTTAGCTAAACACTTACATAGGCAGGGAGCCAAGTTATATGTGACTGATATCCATCCAGAAAATATTGAAAAGGCGGTAAATGAGTTTTCTGCCATAGCAGTCAATCATAATGATATTTATGACCTAGATGTTGATGTGTTTGCCCCCTGCGCTATGGGCGCCATACTAGACGCCGAAAATATTGCAAAGCTAAAAGTAAAAGTTATTGCTGGAGCAGCAAATAATCAATTGGCTAAAGAAGCGTTTGGTCAGTTATTAGCGGATAAAGGGATCTTGTATGCTCCAGACTATGTTATTAACGCTGGTGGCATAATTGACATATACCACCAATCAATTTCTAGCTCTGACAAGGGATTACGAGAGCATATTGAAAAAATCAGCGATACTCTATTAGAAATCTACCGGCGCGCCGAGTCACAAGAAATTGCTACCAATATTGTCGCGAATCATATTGCTGAAGAACGTTTTGGTAAATAATTAAGTTGTCGTAAAAAGTGGGTTGCATCTGCCGTGAGCTTTGTTCATAATGCGCCCGCCCTAACGACATACATCAATTTTAGTTAAGGTTTTTTCAATGGTGACCTTTCGGTCCCCTCGCAATGATACTTTGTGAACCCGGTCAGACCTGGAAGGGAGCAGCCGCAGCAAACGACTCATGTGCCGAGGTGTGGCTGGAAGGGCACCACCAATCCTTTCTTGATTCGATTCACCTCCTAAGTAAAGCCGTATTTTGTAATTCATAAATGTTTTTTCATGAAGTAAGAATTAAGTAAATGTCTTACTTCATGGTAATGTCAGCCAATATATTCTGTTTGATGCTACGTAATAGCGTTGAATCATTTTGACCATGTACCCAGTTTCTTTAAATTCAAATTATCGCAAAAGCTTCTCGATAATTAGGGTACTTGACAGTAACAAGGTCTTCTATACTCTTGTCTGCTTTGAAGACTTCAAAGATTTATTACATGAATAAACACACAGTCGAAAAAGGTTTTGCTTTTGTCAGCCTTACAGCAGATAAAGTTGAATCGGAATTAACCCGCGCTTTTGAGGCTCTGGAAGTAGGGGATTTCAGGCTGGTGATAGAAATTGCCAAAGAATTATTGAGAACCAATAAAAATATTGCGCAAGCTCATTATTTGATTGCCAGAGTGACGATAGAAACAAGGCAATTGGATGTCGCATTAAAAGCCCTTGAGACGGCCGTAAAACTTGATGCAACTAATTCAGAGTATTGGGCTTTTTTGGCACTAGTATATAGTCAAATTGGGAATATGGTAAAAGCCGAAAACGCGGTTTGGATAGCGCAAAAAATAGGCAGTGATAAAGCCAATGTTTTACATCCAATTGCCTATGTGTTGAGTGTGTTAGGACACGTTAAAGAAGCTACAGATAATCTCCAAAAAGCTACACAAATATCACCTGATAATACAATATATCATCGCGCACTTGGGGTCATTCTACTAGAAATAGGGGATTTGAAAGGCGCGAAACAATCTCTTAATAAAGCCGTGGCTCTTAATGATAATGATGCCGAGTCATGGTGGATTTTATCTTCGCTGGTAAAAGCAAAAGACAATGTTATGGCAGAGCAATTAGTTGCTATCATGAAAAAGAATGAAACACTTCCACGGCAACTGGCCTACCTAGGTTATGCGGCTGGGAAACTATTTGAGGATACGCAATGCTGGGATAACGCCTTTGCAGCATTTGAACGTGGCGCAGTTGCAAAACGTTGTACCCTTGAATATGACCGTTTCCAAAGCAAGAAAACCTTTGAAGTCCTTAAAACTGTCTGTACAGATAAATGGTTACAAACTTCTGTTAACGATACCAGCGAACCAGCCCCCATATTTGTTATAGGACAACCACGTACTGGCACAACACTCGTCGATCGAATTATTTCCAGCCATAGTTTAGTGCATTCTGCAGGTGAACCTTTGCAGTTGGCTATGTCACTTAGGGAGATAACCGGCACTCGGACTAAAGAATTTATTTCAGCTGAACTAATCAACAAGTCAAAAAATGTTACTGGTGCAGAATTGGCTGAATCTTATCTTTCGGGGTTGGCTAATCTTCGGGGGGCAACGCCATATTTTATTGATAAATTCCCAATGAATTTTATGTTACTGGGATTTATTGTAAAAGCTTTTCCAAAAGCCAAAATCATTCATGTTACCCGTGGGCCTGCAGACACTTGTTTTGCGGTTTTTAAGCAACTATTCGAAGAGGTTTATCCGCACAGTTATGACCAAAGTGAGATGGCTGAGCATTATGTAATGTATCAAAATTTAATGGCGTATTGGCATAAAATGATGCCCGAGAAAATTTTAGATATTGCTTATGAAAATGTTGTCGCAGATAACGAGAGTCAAGCACGTAGGCTTATTCAATTTTTAGGTCTTGATTGGGAAGATGCTTGTAATAATTTTGAAAAAAATAATACTACGGTTGTTACCGCTAGTGCTACACAAGTGCGCGAAAAGGCACACACTCGTTCCGTTGGTCGCTGGAAAAAATATGAAAAACAGCTTTTGCCGACACTAAATATTTTAAGGTCTGCCGGTATTTCTCCGTAAAATCGATTGCTTGGTAGTGGTTAGCGTTTTGTTGTACAAAATGTAGAGAAAACTCAATACACTTAATGGTGAGGTGAAATGCCAATCACTTTTTCAGTTCTTCACTTTTAATTTTTGCTCTGCTCTATTTTGATCCAAGAAGCTAATCGCCTGACTCACTGCATTAACTGCATTCATTTCCATTTGTTGACGCTCACTTTGCGCTAAGTAAAACGACATATCCACTTCAAACCTAATGTAGCGAGGGGGTATTTGATTTAGGGCAAGACAACACAAATCAGCTAAGTAATCTTCATCTTTGGACTTATTTAAGCCTAAAATTTGAATTCTTTCTAATACTAAGTGTTCGTAATAGTTATGTATATCATCGTCTAGTTTCATACGTTTAGGCCTCAAGGTTTGCATTTATCAACTTACTATAAACATTAACAGGAGAATTCACATAGAACTTTAATAAATTGCGATCTTTATAAAAATACATATTTCCCATTCAAAAGCATAGCTTTTAGAAAATCAACTCGTTTACCTCAAATTGTAAACTAATATTTACTTAATTTGAGGTAAAAATCCCCTTTTTTGTATAACTTATAATCTAACTCATTACTATAGTTGACCCTAATCCCCACTTCCGTATATCATCCATCATGAGGTTCACTACCTTTTCTATATTAAAAGTCGTTTGAACGACAACACACACTATTGTGGTCCAGGGAGACATACATGTTTAATTTTAAAAAAAGTGCAGCTGCACTATCTGTAGCTGCGTGTTTGGGAGTATCACTTCCAGCACTAGCAAATAATACTAACGGTGCCATTACAGGTAACTCAGTTACTTCAACTGGTTCAGTGTTAAGTAACGTTACAGTTTCAATCGAAAACTTAGATACTGGTCTTAGCCGTTCTGTTACATCAGACGAAAATGGTTCGTTCCGTTTTCCTTTGTTACCACCAGGGCCGTATAAAATAAGTGCTGAAAAAGACGGGTTTAATACTACAGTAGAAGAAAGAGTCAATGTAGGCCAAAGTGGTAAAGTTAACCTTAACCTTACATTAAATGATTCAAGCATGGAGCGTATTGCAGTAACTGGTTCCGCGATATCTTTAGTTGATATCACCAGTAACGGTACGGGTATCGTTATTGACTCTATCACCCTTGATAAAGTCCCCGTTCCACGTGATTTGACCAGTGTTGCATTGCTTGCACCTGGTACAACTAAAGGTGATTCTGCTTTTGGTAATGTACCTTCTATCGGTGGCGCTTCTGCCGCTGAAAATGCCTACTACGTAAACGGTCTTAACCTCACAAACTTTAGAACAGGTGTAGGTTCAAGTAATCCTCCATTTGAAATGTTTGACTCATTTGAAGTTAAAACTGGTGGTTATTCAGCTGAGTATGGTCGTGTAACAGGTGGTGTTGTTAACGCTAAAACAAAAAGTGGTACTAACGAATTTAAATGGGGTGTTAATGCAATCATTGAACCCGATAGCCTTCGTTCAGACAAGCCTAATGCTGTAAACGCAGACGGCGATACCAATATTGATAACTCTGGTGATGAAAATACTGCTTGGGACGTTAACTTATGGGCTAGTGGTGCAATAATCGAAGATACATTGTTTTTCTATGTGCTTTATAACCCACGTTCAGATGTATTCGATTATCTAGGACGAGAAAACCAAGTTGGCGGTGATGCCGTTCGAAGTGTTTTCAAAGATGAAGAAGAAGACGCTTTTTGGGGCGCTAAAATAGACTGGTATATTAACGAAAACAACATACTAGAAATCACAGGCTTTTCTGATAAAAGCGACGAAATAAATTACACTTATACCAGTACTAATGGCGTATTGGATGAAGGCGTTTTTGGTACTACCCAAAAAGGTGGTGAAAACTATAGTGTTAAATATACCAGTGTACTGACTGACGATTTTTCAATTTCAGCAATGTTTGGTGTTAACGAAGCCAATAGAACCACTTCTAGCCCATTAGATGCTAACCCAGCAATTTACCGCCGTTTCGACAGTAATGGCGCTTTTGTTAGAGGCGGGAACTTCGGTAATTTCAATATTGATATCGGTTCAGATAAGCGCGAAGTTTTTCGTGTTGACGCAGATTGGTATTTAGGCGACCACGAAATACGTGTAGGTGTGGATTCAGAAACGCTTACTGCAACAGCAAATACCATTAACTCTGGTGGTGCTTATTATTTAATATATGTAGATGATGAAACAGATCCTGCGAACCCTACTCCCTATGAAGTTCGTAGACGTACATATAGTGCGGGTGGTGATTTTGAATCTAAAAACTTTGCTTATTATATTCAAGACCAATGGCAAGCGACTGATAAATTAATTATTAATGCTGGTCTACGTAATGATTCATTCGAAAACTTTAATGGTGCCGGTGATTCGTTTATTGAATTAAGCAATCAGTGGGCGCTGCGTTTAGGTGCTGTTTACGACGTTAACGGTGACGGCGATTCTAAAGCTTACGCCAGTTATGGTCGATATTATTTGCCTGTAGCGGCAAACACCAACATACGTCTTTCAGGTGCTGAAACTTATATTCACGATTTCAGAGCTTTTGAAGGATTTGCAGATGCTTCCATTGACCTACCTAACTTTAATGATGGCGGTCCAGCAACGTCACCACAACAAGTGTTTTCTGATGGAGATGTACCCACTACAGAGGCGATTGTAGATCAAAGTATCGACCCAATGTTTTCCGATGAGTTTATTGCTGGTTATCAGTTTCAGTTAACTGACGAGTGGAGCATGGCGGTTCAAGGTACATACCGTGAACTTTCGACAACGATAGAAGATGTTGCGATTGATTTTGGTTTTAATCAATATCTAGAGCGTGAGTTTGATAGATCTTGTGAAGAGTGTTCTGGTTTCCATTACTACATACTCACTAACCCAGGTACTGATTTAACCTTCCAGGCAGATGATGGTGTGACTTATACCGTTCCTGCTGATGACCTTAACTATCCAGAGTCTATTCGTAAGTATGCAGCAGTTGATGTAACCTTTGAAAAAGCTTGGGACGGTGTATGGTTGTTAAATGCGGCTTATACTTGGTCGCATAGCTGGGGTAATAACGAAGGTTATATTCGTTCAGATAATGGTCAAGACGATGCTGGTTTAACGACTTTGTTTGACCAACCTGGATTATTAGATGGTGCTAACGGTAACCTTCCGAATGACAGACGTCATGCAGTAAAAGTATTTGGTTCGTATCAGGTGACTGACGAGTTAAATTTAGGTATTAACGCTACTTGGCAATCAGGTCGTCCGAAGAATGCATTCGGTTATCACCCAACAGACGAGTTTGCTCAGGCCTACGGTTCTGAATCATTCTTTGCTGACGGTGAATTAGTGCCTCGTGGTTCATTAGGTACTACTAGTGCTGTGTTAAATATTGACGTAACTGCAAGTTATAATATCCCAATTGGTGAAGATTATGATTTGACACTTCGTGCAGATGTTTTTAACGTGTTAAATAGCGACACTGCGACTGAAGTTGCTGAAATCTATGACCAAGAAACTTCTGCAGGTGCCGGAACTGGACTGGTTAGCCCAGAGTTTGGTTTACCTTCAAACTGGCAAACACCACGTTTTGTTCGTTTAAGTGCTTCGTTAAAATTCTAAACTTGGTTTAAAACCGTAATTATAAAGCCCTGCAATTGCGGGGCTTTTTTATTATAGTAAATAAATATAAATATAAATATAAATATAAATAGCAATGGTGGGATAATCTCAGCGAATGAATGATGTAAAAAATATTTTGAATAACTTAGTCACTGCTGTGAAATCCGGCAATTCGAATAAAGCTCATGATTGTTTAGAATGGTTACTTGCAGATAAACCCAAATTAGCTGCTAGCTGGTTGGGTGTAGCCAGAATGGCGATTCTATCTGGTGAAGTGACTTCTGCGAAGAAAGCGTTAGAGATGTTTCATCCAAGCGGTCAAGACCCTATCTCAGAAACGCTTCAGCAGTTAGCTATGCTAATCGAAACAGGGCAAATTGAGTTGGCTTTTGATAAGGCGACTGAGTTGGCAAAAGAAAACCCAAGCAGGCCTGAAATCAATCATTTTTTAAGTACTGTTGCTTTACAGCTAGGTCAAACAAAACTAGCCATTAAATATGCAGAACTAGTGTTGAAACGTTGGCCCACATCAGGTCAAACTTGGTTAATATTAGTTTCATTACAAAAAACATCAAACGATTCTCTTATACTTAAACGTATGTTGGATATCGAAAGTGCAGTAGTTGCTACCCCCAATCAAGCCTCAAAATCATCCTTTTATGCTGCTTTATGTAAAGCCTACTTTGACATCAAGGATTTTGATCAAGCATTTAAATATGCTTCACAATCCAACGCTTACCTGTGTGAAGTACAAACGTATTTGGTTGCTGAAGATAGTCAAAATGTTAACTATATTGAGTCACAGCATGCCAGTTTTCTAGAAGTGCCACAGGCAAATAGAAAAGTTGATGCGGATAATCCAATATTTATTGTGGGCTTACCTAGAAGTGGTACCAGTCTTTTGGAACAAATGTTATGCAGTCACTCAAAAATTATTGATGGAGGCGAGTTTAATGGTGTAGAGCGCGCTTCAAGGTGTTTAACTAAAGGGCTTCCTATTGGTAGTCGAGCTGAACATTTAGACGTCGATGAAATTGAAAAGCATATTAAAGAAATTCGTCGTTCTTATTTGCAATATGCCCATGAAAAATATGGAAATAGTGGTGTGGTAGTTGATAAGAGCATGAATAATAATCGTTATTTATGGTTAATTAAAAAAGTATTTCCAGATTCACCTATTATTTTCATAAAAAGAAACGTTTTAGATACTGTTTGGTCATGTTATAGAACACATTTCAGTAGTGGATTTACGTGGTCGACAACTTTAGAGAATACTGGTAAGTATTTTTCGTTGGAAGAGTCTCTAAATCGACTTTGGCAACAAAAATTTAAATCATCAATATTTGCAATTAGCTATCAAGATTTAGTCACGCAACCAGACACCTTGTTAAAAGAATTATGCGATTTCTGTGGATTAGAATACGAAAGCTCAATGTTAAAATTTCATGAGAGTAAGCGAGCTGTATACACTGCCAGTGTCGCGCAAGTTAGAAAGAGTGTTCATCAAGAAGCTCTAGGTTATGGTAAAGAAATTAAACAAAATCTTCAGCCGTTCATTGAAAATTATAATTATTCTATCGACGATTGAGGCTAATAAAATCAGTAACCTCTGGAAAGTGTGATTTAAAGATAATAACTTTAATTTAGATTCCGCTATTGACGAAATACAAATCTTCCTTTTTTCTCTAGATTCAATTTTGGGATTGGTTAATATTTGAAGCTTAACAAGGAAGAAATCACTCTTTGAAATATTGCAACTATTTAATTTAAATAAATGTAAGCTTTAAGCCCAAGTAGTTCCTTGACAATTTGCTAACATCCGTGTGAATATTCTCTAGTCTTAGTCTTCGGTACAATGAATTCTAAGCCCCTTAAACAACAGAGCTTAGTAGCCCCTTGTCAACAAATTATATGCCTTGACGAGGATTTAAAACAAAAAAATTGGTTGGGAATTATGTCCAAAATGAGCAAGAGAAACCTTATTGCTTCTGCCGTCGTTGGTGCTTTAGCACTCGGTAGCAGCGCCGTTGTCTCTGCAGACCCGTTAAATGAGCTTCACAAAGAAGAAGCTAAAATTCACGCGGCTGCAGCGAAATCCCAAGAAAAAATAAACAATCTGTATGAGCAGTCACAGGAATTGTTTATTGAGTACCGGGCAGTCGTTGACGAAACAGAAAACCTGAAAGTGTATAACGATTATGTTTCTACGCTTGTTGCAGATCAGCAGCGTAGTATCGACTCACTACAAACTCAGATTGATGGTATTGATGGCGTTAAACGTGGCGTAGTTCCGCTAATGTTTAGAATGATTGATAGTTTAGAGAAATTCATTGATCTTGATGTGCCAATTAACCTTGCTGAGCGTAAAGAGCGTGTAGAACGTTTACGTGATGTTATGGCTAATTCCAATGTCACTACCTCAGAACAGTTCCGTCAGGTCATTGAAGCGTATCAAATCGAAAATACCTACGGTACTAAGATAGACGCGTATCAAGGTAAACTTGATTATCAGGGAACTGAAATCACAGTAGATTTCTTCAATCTTGGTAGAACAGCTCTTTTAGCCTTATCTCTAGATGGGAAAAGTGCTTGGGTCTGGGACAATGATGCTAGAGCTTGGGAAGAGCTGGGTGCTGAGTATATTAATCCAGTTGTAATAGCAGTGCGGATGGCGAATAAATTAGTGCCAGCTGATCTTCTTAAACTACCAATCAAAGCTGCGGAGTAATATTGATGAAAACTGTATTTAAATCCATATTAGCTGCTGCGTCAATTGCACTATTGACTTCTTCAGCACAAGCAGCAACTTCTCTGGAAGATCTTCTTCAAGAAGTTAAAAAGAATCGTGTATCTGAAGCGCGAATTAATAAACAACGTGAAGATGAATTCCAATCGGCTCGCGCTGACAAGCAAGCTTTACTAAGAAAGGCACAAGCCGACCTTAAAGCTGAAACCTCTCGTGGCGACAGATTGCAGAAAGCATTTGCCGACAATGAGGTAAGACTAGCCGAAAAAGAAGTTGAGTTAAAAACTGCTACAGGTACTTTGGGCGAAATGTTTGGTGTGGTTCGTCAAGCATCAGCTGAAGCTTACGGTCAAATCGCAACTTCGATTGTTAGTGCTGAGTTTCCTGGACGTGGTGAGTTTTTAAAACGTATGTCTGAAGAAGCTAAAGGTCTTCCCAATATTAAAGAGTTGGAAGATTTATGGTTTGCACTTCAAACAGAGATGACTGAATCAGGACAAGTGTCTCGCTTCACTACAGACGTAGTAAGTTTAGACGGCGGGTCTACACAACAAGAAGTGGTTCGTGTTGGTACCTTTAACCTAATCGGTGAGCAAGGCTATTTAGTTTATGATGATCAAAATCAAATGGTACAGCCTCTAGGACGTCAACCTGATGGATTTTTAGTTGATTCTGCTATGGAACTTCGAAATGCTACCTCAGGTCTCGTTCCTTTCTACGCGGATCCTTCAAGGGGTGGTATTCTTGGTTTGTTGAAAGAAAAAGCGACCATGATGGAACGTTATCATGCGGGTGGAGTTGTAGGTTATACCATCACAGTGATGTTGATAATCGGCTTAATAATAGGATTATACAAGCTTGTTACGCTTACCATCGTTGGTGGAAAGATGAAGTCACAAATGAAGAATGTGTCTAACCCTTCTAGCGGCAATCCTCTTGGACGTATTTTGTTAGTATACGGAGAGAACAAAACAGCTGATGCAGAGAGTCTAGAATTGAAGTTAGACGAAGCTATTCTTAAAGAGCTTCCTAGGGTTGAAAGTGGTATTAACATCATTAAGATATTTGCTGCTATAGCCCCTCTGTTAGGTCTGTTAGGTACGGTTATTGGTATGATTGCTACCTTTCAACAAATCACTTTGTTTGGAACCGGCGACCCTAAACTGATGGCAGGAAGTATTTCCATGGCATTGGTAACAACTGCATTGGGTATCATTGCTGCATTACCATTATTACTTACGCACAGCATAGTAGCTGGACGAGCTAAGTCTATTGTGCATATCCTCGATGAGCAGACTGCTGGCATAATAGCTACGCATGCAGAGACGGAGAAAGCCTAATATGTTATTTCTGATAGAACAATGGGAGTCTGTCAGGGATTTTATTGCTGCTGGCGGTGACGTGCTTTACGTTGTCGCTGCTGCGCTCTTTCTTATGTGGGCATTTATGATAGAGCGCTTCTGGTATCTGGCTTCAGTTTTCCCAAAGTTACGAGATGAAATTGTCTCTAACTGGGACGCACGAGAAGACACTACCTCATGGTATGCGCATAGAATCCGTGACACATGGATTTCACAAGCTTCAGATGGTCTAGATACAAGAATGTTGTTAATAAAAACACTTGTAGCTATGTGCCCTCTAATTGGTCTATTAGGAACAGTTACCGGAATGATCGGTGTGTTCGAGACCATGGCGACTCAGGGTACAAGTAACCCTCGTCTAATGGCTGCAGGAATTTCTATGGCGACTATTCCGACTATGGCTGGAATGGTGGCTGCTTTATCTGGTGTTTTCTTTAGCTCTCGTTTAGAAGCTAAGGTTAAAATGGCTAGAAATAAGCTTATAGATGCCTTGCCCCATCATTAAAGAGAGGATCTTATGGGTCGTAAAGTTCGAGTAGAAGAAGATGCAGAAATTGATATGACACCTATGTTAGACATAGTGTTCATAATGCTAATCTTCTTCATTGTTACCACTGTTTTTGTTAAAGAAGCAGGTGTTGAAGTTAATAAACCTAATGGATCACTTGCTGTGATGCCAAAAAATGCAAACATTTTCATCGGCATTACAGAAGATGGGAAAGTTTGGATAGATAAACGTCAAGTTGATACGGACAGAATACGTGCCAACTTGGAGCGTTTAATGGCTGAGCAACCTTCTGATGTAATCATTATTCAAGCTGATAAAAATGCTGAACATGGGATTGTTGTTGAAGTGATGGATCAAATTAAATTAGCTGGTATCGATCGTATCTCAATTGCAACGGAAGGTGGTAGCTAATATGGGTCGATTAATAGTTTCTATATTTGTAGGTGCGGTCATAGCTTTTGCTCTTTTTATTCTAATGGCAGAGTTAATTTCTAATTCAGGAAGACCACCCGAAAAAGGTGCTGAAACAGTTGTTATAGATATTGTTATGGCTACACCAGATGATGCTACACAGCTCAGAAAAAGAGTGCCGCCACCACCGCCACCGCCACCTAAACAGCCTCCTAAAATCGAGCCTGTGGAACCTGATGTGGCTGAAGCTAATACAGATGGACTAGGTTTTAGTATGCCTAGTGTTGATGTTGGAAGTGCTTCAGTCAATATTGGTAGTGTTGGTGCAATGCGTGACGGAGACGCCACACCTATCGTAAGAATTGAACCAAAATATCCAGTTCAAGCCGCGCGAGATGGTAAAGAAGGGTGGGTTAAATTATCTTTTACTATCAATGAAGTGGGCGGTGTTGAAGATGTCGAAGTTATTGACGCGGATCCCAAACGTGTTTTTGACCGTGAAGCAAGACGTGCTTTAGGTAAATGGAAATACAAACCCAAAATTGAAGATGGTAAGCCGATGAAACAATTCGGTCTAACAGTGCAACTAGACTTTAAGTTGGATCAATCATAATGAAGAAACATCTAAAACATTTATGTGTGGTTTCAGTGATGTCTGTTGCCACTATTATACCGACAAGTGTCTATGCTCAGGTATCTGCTCCTATTGCATGCCCTGACTATAAGCGTGGCACCACTAACATACCTGGTCAAAAAGTAGGTAAAAAGGTGGGCAAAGCCTTAGAAGCTTATAATGAAGATCTAGTTGATGAAGCTCTAAATATTCTTTACGAAATTGATACTTCGGATACATTTGATAAGGCGTTTACTGATAGATTTATCGGTAACCTGTTGGCTACTCAAAATGGTAAAGCAAAACAAGCCATCGAGTACCTTCAAAAAGCAGTAGCACCTAACAAGCTTAACGATGTTGAGCAAGTGGGTACGATAAAGCTGATTGCCGATTTGAGTCTTCAGGAAGAGCAATATGATAGTGCGATTAAATACTATCAACAATGGATGAAGGTGACTTGTAAGGAAGACTTTGACGTCTACTTTAGAATGGCCAACGCTTATTATCAGACTGAAAGATACGCTGATATTATTGAGCCAATCAATAAAGCAATAGCTTTAGCTGAAAAGCCTAATAAAACTGCTTATGCCCTTAAAATGACGTCTTATTACAATCGCAAGATGTATAAAGAAACAGTTGAAGTGCAAGAGGAGACAGTTAAGATATTTCCTGATGACAAGGCTCAGTGGACTCAGCTTGGGTTTTTCTACATGCTTGTAGAAGATCATAAGAAAGCTCTGTCGACCTTTGAAATGGCTTATAATCAAGGGTATTTGACTAAACCTGCTGAGATCAAAGCACTTAGTCAGTTGTATTCTATGAATGATATACCTATAAAAGCAGCTCAAGTATTAGAGAAGCATGTTAAGTCTGGCTTAGTTAAAAAGGATGACAGAATGCTTACGAGTATTGCTTCATCATATCAACAAGCCAAAGAGTTCAAGGAAGCCGCTGACTATTATGGACAATCTGCTTTATTGGCTTCTGATCCTGATCTATATCAGAAACAAGGCATGGTGTATTATGCATTGGAGAGATACAGCGACGCTATTGTTGCGCTGCAAAAAGCATTGGATGGTGGCTCAGATAAGAAGGGCGCTATACATTTAGCTATGATGCAGGCTAATTTTGATAAAGGTGACTACAGATCTGCTTTCAAACATGTACAGGAAGCAAAAAAAGATAGTTCAACAGCTCGAAATGCTAGGAGTTGGGAACCTTATATCAGAGAAAAAGCTAAAAATCGGGATATAAAACTTTAATGCAAAAAGCTCCTTAGGGAGCTTTTTTCTTATTTAAAATCAATAAATATTTTGGTCATTATTTCTCTAGCTTTATCATCAATCTGTTTTTTGCCAGTTAGGTTGAATGAATTTCTAATATGTTGATTGCTTTTATTTTGTAGAAAAAAGTTAACTACAAAACGCCGGTCTTGTGCGTTTAAGTGTTTAATCTTGCTAATGTCACTGAGTAGTCCATCAACAACATGCCTTTTGCAGCTTATTAGATTCCTTGTTCCAGCTATAAACTGCTTAAGAATGTGATTGTTGTTTGAAGCATGGGTTTTAGTGTGAAAATTCAATAGAAGTTCGAGTAGGACATCTGCCGATAATTCATCAAGTTCTTTGTCCATATAAAACAATAAATCAATATGAAATTCTGTCGATAGGGAGTTAGCCAAAGTTGATGAGCTAAGGGACAGTGACTTAATGCAAATACAACTATATTCACCACTGGATACTTCGGGTTTTAGACCAAGTTTTGTAGCAGAGTATCCAAGATGAAACCAAAATTTAAGTAACGATAGATCGCAGCCAAAAGCAGTCGTCAAAAATGCTATTTTTTTGTTTTTTGCCTGTTGTTCAATATAAGTAAGTAACTTATGACCGTAACCCTTACGTTGATGTGAGGGGAGAATTGCAATGCGGCTTATGCGCCACTGTTTGCTGATACAAAACGCAGATTGGTTATAACTTGATGCAAGATTTTGCGCCACCAGGTGGCCCTTAACTCTTCTTGCATTTGCAGCAATTTCTGTCGCGAGGTTGCTTAGCTTTTTTCCACCTTCTTCAACAATTTGAGCAACACCTATAATTGTTGTTCCTTGGGTTAACACAAAACATTTCATCTCTGGCGAGTCCAATAAACGCTGCAGATCATCTGGACTGGTTTGATAATGCGCGGCTACCAATAGCTCAAATGTATCGGCGAGCATGGTTTTATCTTCTAATAACTCTGACTGTTTAACCTCTTTGCACTCAATTAAAAATGGGGAAGGGGCGTGTTCGTTATCACTGGATATTGAATTATGGAACAATGTGTTAAACCAAAACTGCTCCAACATATCGCCTTGAAACCAACGAATTGGCTCAGATAAATGAAGGGTTTTAAACTCGGGCTTTATTTCTGCCAAATGTTGTTTAAATTTGATTTCGAAGCCTCGACCACTGCCTTCATACCCATGTACCGTTGAACTAAAGACAATTCGTGGAAACTTTTTCGCCAGTTTATTAAGTATATGTACAGGAATTGCCGATGCTTCATCTACTAATAATAGGTCTGCCGAGCTTCCATCCGCTAATAATAAATCTAGTGGCTTAAAAGTTAATGAGCTTGACTGATATACAACACTATTTTTAGTTATTAGAGCATCCGGTAGTAAACGCTTATTGTGAGCAAATACCTGCTCCACGGTATGAATGTGCGGAGCAGTGACAAATATGGTTTTGTCCGAGGATAGCATTAACTTAGCGGCGGCTATGCCTAACGAAGAAGACTTGCCTCGTCCTCTATCAGCAGTCAATACTAAGGGCCTATTTCTATGTCCTTGAGCTACCTTGCAGATGCTTTTTATAGCAATTTCTTGCTCGTAATATCTTTTTTCACTTAAGCCATCTTCTACAAAAAATGCCGTGCCTGAAAATTGATCAGTAGTTAAGATTGCGACTGAACTATCTTCTCTAAAGGAAGATATTAAATGCTGAATAAAAAAACTATATGTTTCTTCTTGTTGGTAACCAAAAGAAATACGATTAATTTGTTCTGGATCAGCGTAGCTTGGCCATTTTGATAATTCAGGACACAAAATAATCATTAAGCCATTTGCTTTTATTGTGCCACTTAATGCCATAGCTGCGTTCGCTCTAAATCCACTAAAGCAATTTACTATCACCCAGTCATATTCGTGGCCTAATTTAGAACGATAGTTTTGTATATTAATTTTTTCGTATTCAACTTGGGCCTCTCCAACCCATAAAATACTGTTTGTATTTTTTTCATTTAATAAGGTTATTGCAGTCGTTGTTGCCCATTCTTCTTGGCCTGTAATGACCAGCAATTGTCGATGACATAACCTTGATTGGCGTTCTTCAAACCATTGGAGTAGTTGCTTGGGTAAGTGCAAAAAATACTTCTTATTTAGATGCCTGAATATTGGTTGCTAGTGTAAGCAAACTTATTCAAAAATACGAATGTGGTTTTGGGTAAGTACAGGGAATGTGCGTACCATAGATGGTGAGCTATCTTTAATCACTAACGTTTGTATTTTTTCAATTATTAAATAGTCAAACTGCAAATGCGGGAATAAAGACTATTTTAAACTTACAAATTTCCATTCACCTATTGCGAAGGTTTATTTGCCTGTTACACTGCTTGCGCTTAATGCGAGGTAACTAAAACACCTGCAATTAGTAACCAAGGGGAGCCATCTGGCTGAGATTTGAGTAAACACTCATAACCCTAATACCTGATCCGGATAATGCCGGCGTAGGAATGGTCTGAAACATATTCCCATTTACCTGCCGTAACGCCGGATCTTTTCAACCCATACTGAAGAGATCCTTTTAAATGATATTGAGTAAAAAACCACTGGCTAACTTAATCAGCCTTTGTTTAATCAGCACTTATGTTTCTGCGCAAAACACCGATGATTCACCTTCTGAACAAAATGAATTAGAACGTATTATCGTGCAAGGTGCTTTGTCTGCAACGCCCTTGTCGGAGATGGCGACCAGCATTTCTGTTCTAGACGAGCAAGCCATACAGCAACGCCAAGCACAACATCTTGAAGATATATTAAATCGTGCTGCAAACGTTAACTTTGCTAGCGGCGCTAGTCGTGGCCGCTTTGTGCAGATCCGTGGTATTGGTGAACGTAGTCAGTTTACCGATCCAATCAATCCTTCTGTGGGTTATCTGGTTGACGGTATCAATTATTCTGGTCTTCTTGCCGGAGCAAGTACGTTTGATATTGAACAAGTCGAAATATTCAAAGGCCCGAATAGTGCGCGCTTTGGAGCCGATGGCCTTGCTGGTATGATCAATGTGTTAAGCAAAGATGCATCAGACCAAACCAGTATCAACGCCCAGTTTGGTGTAGCAAATTACGGTAGCTGGCAAATGGCAGCTGCAGTAGGAGGTGGGCTTAGCGACAGTGTTGACTATCGTTTATCGGTTCACCAAAACACTAGTGATGGCTTTGTAGAAAACACTTGGTTAGGACGTGACGATACTAACGACATAGATGAACTAACTGCACGAGCTAAATTAAATTGGCAAGCAAGCGACGATTTATCTGTTAACACAGTCATCCATTTGATTGATGTAGATAATGGTTATGACGTTTTTTCACTCAACAGAGATAGATCCACATTATCTGATGAGCCAGGTGTCGATATACAAGAAAGTGAAGCTATTGGGGTAACGATAGATTATCAAGGTTTAGATTGGGCTAATGTGCAGCTTCAAAGCAGTTTTATGCAAGCCGATCTTGTTTATGGTTATGATGAAGATTGGGGATATGTAGGCATAGCGCCTGCCTTAGAGTACTCATCTATCGATTATTACTTCCGTGAACGTGAAGATAGTACCATTCAAGCAAAAATAAGTAGTAAAAGTAACCAAGCAAATACTTGGGTAGTTGGATTTTATTTCGCTGATAAGACTGAAGATTTAATAAGAGAATATACTTACTTAGCCGCTCCCTTTGAGAGCCAAGTCGATCGCGTAGACAGCGCTTTATTTGGTCAATATAAATATATTCTTTCTGATACCCAATGGTTAACAACCAGTTTACGCCTAGCGCAACAAGAATTCGATTACGACGATTCTAATCTTATCGACAAAGAAATTGATCATAGCGACTGGGGTGCAGAGATCAGTTATCACCAAAAAGCCGGTGACAATAGTATGCTCTACCTGAGTTTATTGCGCAGTTATAAAATGGGCGGGGTTAATGGACAGGCTCTGAGTAAGGCTGAGGATGATGAATTTGCAAATCTTCAGCAATATATACTCGACAATGCCACTTTTGGTGCCGAATCCTTGGTAGGTATAGAGTTTGGCGTAAAAGGTAGCAACGATGATGGCAGTTTAGTCTTAGATTTTACAACCTTTTATCAAGAACGTGACGATGTGCAATATAAAAATTCCATTGTACAAGGGCAGTCATTTGTTGACGTGTACGATAACGCAGCCGATGGTAAAAATTATGGTATTGAAGTTAGCATAAATTATTTGTTGTCTGATAATGTCGATACCTTTGCCAATATTGGTTATCTTAAAACTGAGATAAACGGTATTACTCGGCGAGACGGTAATAGCGTTGAAACTATTAATGGCAGAGAACAAGCCCATGCACCTACTTATCATATCAATGCGGGTATAAATTGGCGTGTTTCCGACAACCTAAACTGGTTAATTGAATTTGATGCCAAAGATGAGTTCTTTTATTCCTTTAGTCACGAGCAGCAGTCAGACAATATCTTGATTGCCCATACTAGCCTCGATTATCAAATCGAAAATTGGCATGTAAGTTTATATGCTCGTAATTTGTTTGATAAGCAATATGCGAATCGTGGTTTCTATTTTGGAAACGATCCCCGAGATGGATATTTACCCCATTTGTATGAACAATTTGGTGAGCCTCGCCGTGTAGGCATCAACTTCAAGTATCAGTATTAATAACAAAACATCGAGCCGGAGTTGTCTTATCACTCTGGCTTTGATTATAAGGAAACACTATGAAATTAGTCGCCGAGTTATCCATGTACCCCCTCAAAGAGCAGTACATTGAACCTATTCAAGAATTTATTGACCGTTTAAACACTCATGAAAGTATCAAGGTAGTGACCACTGCCACCAGTACAACGGTAAGTGGTGAGTATCTGCCCACTATGGAGCTGCTAGCACAAGAAATGCAACGTAGTCATCAAAAAGTGGGGCAGGCGATATTTGTCTGCAAGTTTTTAAATGGCGACAAAATGAGTACTGATATTTAATGGAAAGTTTCCTAGGGCAATTAGCTGCAACATCCTTTTTGGAGGGCATTGCGGTTGCCTTAGCGTTAGCTTATGTATGGCTGGCAGCGAGGCAAAATATTTGGTGTTGGCCATGTGCTTTGGTGAGTACCGGGATTTATACTTGGCTGTTTTGGAGTGTGTCTTTACCTTTTCATACTGGACTCAATTTTTACTATTTAACTATGGCTATTTATGGCTTGATAAAGTGGCGTGATAATCATACTGATACTTTTATTGTAAAAAGCTGGCCAATCTCCCGGCATGTGATTTGTATAGCAGGGCTAACGATTGGAGCCTTAACGTTAAGCCATTTTGCGAGTACGGTGTTGGATGCCAATTATATCTATTTAGATGCCTTTATAACGGTTTTTAGTGTTTATACAACAATGTTAGTGGCGCATAAAGTACGAGAGAATTGGCTGTATTGGATTGTTATTAATCTGTTTGCTGCCTACCTTTATTTTGCTAACGATTTAGCTTTAACAGGAATATTATTTTTATGTTATACCGGCTTTGCGGTATATGGTTTTATCCAATGGCGTATAGTACCAGTTAAAGCAGTAGGCCAATCAGAGGCAGTATGAACGAGTTAAAGATTATGATGGAAGCTGAGCTAGTCGATTTGGATTTTATCCAGTCAAACTTTCATCTTAAAGCTATTAACGGGGGGGCAATAAATAGCAGTTATCGCCTTGAAACAGCCAACGAAAGCTATTTTATTAAAACTTTTGAATCAGATAAAATTGCATTATTAGATAGAAAAAAACTTTTCGATATTCAATTTAAACTAGCGAATATAGGGCTTGCAGTTAAGCCAATATATTTGTCAACTTCACGTAGTTTTCAAATTGACCAATGGGTTGATTCGCCAACCTTAGATCAGGGTGATTTATCAGCCCTAATCACCATCAAGAGCCTAGCGTCTGTTTTATCTACATTACATCTCACTAAAATAGAGGCCCCAGATCTAGATTTACCCCGCCAGTGGCAACATTATATAAACTTGATTGATATGCCAGTTTCAGCGTCAGATCGACAAACACTCGATAGTTATGCGGCTATTTGGCATCAAGCCTGCTCAACTAAAGCGGTATTTTGTCACAATGATTTGGGGTTATCTCATGTCACCCATACTCAGCCTAACAAAATATTTGATTGGGAATACTGCGCCATATCTTGCCCCTATTTTGACTTAGCCTCATGTATCGCTGTAAATGGCCTCAGTGCAACGGATGAAGCCAGCCTATGTGTATTTTATGCGCAACAAAGTGAGCAACGCTTATCAGACGTGGTAGATAAAGTGACTACTATGAAACCCCTTGTTGAGCTAACCAATAAGCTTTGGTATGAGGCCGCTAGAAAGTCAACTTGAGGTGGAATGAGTATATACCCATGCTACCTCAAAATGACGGATTCAGCGGGAGTTTAAAGCGGTTTAGGTTAGGCGGCCATTTGCAGACCTAGTGGTCTAAGTCAAAAATGGCCAACGCGGCATGGGATGCCCCGCATAAATCGCTTTAAAACCCGCCCGAAGGGAACGACTGGGGCACTCCACTTCTTCGTTAC
>Ga0115567_10002024_pt1 | contig 20190 bp, 19 predicted proteins | sample COGITO_mtgs_1204_2_FD_88679 | JGI IMG/M metagenome (GOLD analysis project Ga0115567, IMG submission 88679) | Pelagic marine microbial communities from North Sea - COGITO_mtgs_120412 | ecosystem: Environmental > Aquatic > Marine > Epipelagic | place: Germany:Helgoland, sampling site Kabeltonne... | reverse complement strand
TTACTTAAGCCATTTACAAAAGGCGTCCAACTGCTCACATTATCACGCACCCAAACCCCTGCAACATCAGACGATAAGTACTTGGTTCCATTGAGCTCAGTTACGCCTGTGAAGGCACCACCGCCTCCCCACCCAAGAAGTTTAGGCGTTTTTTGTTTAGCATCAATTGCTATCGGGTTTTGTGGACTGTTGTTGGCGGTCGATTTGGCCAAAGCACAGCCATTAAGCAAAGCAAACGTTAAGCAAAAAATTACACGGTGTAGATTATTCTTCATAAGATAAAGCCAAAATTACATAACGCTCAAAGAGATTTATAAATGCTGCCAAGTGATAAGAAGTTTTGCCAATAGCGTTTCATCAATCGCGGAGCAGCAAACATTCTGAATAACCATTCAATATGTAGTTTTTGAAAGATAATTGGTGCTCGTTTTTCTTCGCCAGTGATAAATAAAATTGACGCGCCTATACAAAGTGCGACACCTTTATTTAAGGTTCCTTGAAGGAGATTGGCTAATTTTTCTTGCTGCGGCGAGCCAATAGCAAGAAAAATAATGTTTGGCGCCAGATCTGCAATTTGTGCTTGCAAGGCTTGAACTTCCTCGGGCTTACTAATGAAACCCATAGACGGGTTAATATGCACCAAGTCTAAAGACGAATAGGCAGAATGAAGCTGAGTAAACACCTCAGTATTTCCACCTACTACGAGTACTTTCAAGTCTTTCATCTTATTTGACGAAAATAGCTGTGCTGTCAAGTCGCTTCCAGGCACGACCGACTCAAGTTTTATGCCTTTGATTTTCAATAATACTTTCAGGATTCTACTGTCGCATAAGCACAGGTCAGCTTGGGCATACAAAGGAGAAAGGGCTTCTTTGTTATCAATTAATCTTTGCGTGTGATCGATGTTAGGCGTGACTACATATTTGTATTCACCAGTATTGGCATTATCAATCACCCACGTCAGTGCTTGATTCGTGGTTACATCATCGAATTGAAAAAGTTTCGTATTAATCTTTGTCATCTTTCTTGTCATCTCTAGTTGTTCTGACCCACGTAGTCTGCTTTTTAGTCAAAAACGAAACATATACTTTTACTTTGTCTTTTAGAAACCTAGCAATACCGACAATGTCTGAGACTTGCAGAATATGATAGCCTCTGATTAACCAAGCGAGAATAAGTAAAACCGCAAGTGATAATAAGCTATTAATGCCGGCGGTCATTAAGGTATAACTTTCGTTAAAACTGAAAATAAGGCCTACAAAAAATGCCAGCACGAGTAGAATAATATAAGCAAATAATGGAGGAATGGCAGCATCTGCCACTAAAATAGCTGCTTTAAGGCTTCTATTTTTAATAGCGCTTCCCATAAAAAAAGGCATTTTCAGCACGGTGTCTAAATGACCATGTTCCCACCGTTGTCTTTGCTGCTCTAGTCCTTTGTCATTGCTCGGGAAGTAACTCTCTACTTGGCTACTAGGATAGTAAACCACATCATTCTTGTTAATACTGAGATTAAGCCCTAGCTCGAGATCCTCAACAATTGAGCCTGAGGCAAAGTCTACGCTGCTCAAAGTATGTTTAGGAAATGCGACACCTGAGCCTTGTATATGACAGCCAACGTTCAATAGGTTTAGTCCTGTTGCTCTAATTGCGTTCTTGATCCACCAAGTAAACTCCGAAACTTTACGTTTAGGATCGTCATTAGCAGCCTTCATTAAATAAGATGCTTGATGAATTTTTCCAGTAAAATTAGTTTGTGTCACTAATGACAAAAAGCTTCCCTGTTTAAATTTACAATCGGCATCAAAAATGACTAGGCTATCAAACTCTAAATTTTCCAAGCTCCACTTCACGCCAAAATCAAGCGCATAGCCTTTACCTAACTTGTCTGTTGACAAACGTTCTACAACAATTACGCCTAATTCTTTGCAAATATCTATCGTGGTATCTGAGCAGTTGTCAGCCACTACCACAATTTTATCTAATGGGCTTAATTCACTTTTCAAAGAAATGAGTGTATCGGCGATTACGTCACTTTCGTTGTGAGCGGGTATTAACACTACGTTCTTCAAAAGGCCGCTGTCAGCAACATCCTCTAGGTTATTGACATCACCTTGTTCCTGCAATTTCCTAATAAAATAGATGCCGAGCAATAATTCAACACATAATAATATTGAAAAAAATGAAATTATAGTGGCGAGTAGATTATCTACAAACTCTATCATTTTTTATCTTCTCCGCGAAAAAGCGCATTTATTTTCACGGCTTCTTTTTCTGCGTTATGCATTTCTTTTACTGCGGCGTAAGCGTTATCTACCATGATGCGCGTTTGCTCAGCGGGCAGTTTGGCGAAAGTCTTTATTGCCTTCGTTAGTTCAGAAACCGACCCCGGGGACACAATAAAACCAGTGTCGTTTTGTACTATTAATTCAGGTATTCCAGCTATCCTAGTTGTAATTACCGGCACCTTACGTGCTAAGGCTTCCATTATTGCAACTGGTAAGCCCTCAGCGAAGCTAGGCAACACCATACAGTCGGCTTTTGATAGCAGCTTCATAATCTCATTTGAGTCAATCCATCCGGTTATGTTTACCAAGCTATCTAGGCTATGATGTTTTACATAAGTTTCAACATCGTCTCTCAATTCGCCATCGCCAGCAAAAGTAACACGCACATTAAGCCCCTGACTGTTCAATTCTTTTAAGGACTGCAATAATATTAAAGGACCTTTTTGTTCACACAATCTACCAATGAATAAAATATCGAGAACACCGTCTTGCCGAACTTTCATCTCTACGCTGTCATCGAAAAAACTGGCGTCTAGACCGCAGCGTATAATTTTAACTTTTTCCCACTCGTGATGACTTACCCATCTAAATAATTGGCTTTTACAGAATTTTGTAATGGCAAAAACGAACTTCGCGCGCTTAATTTTTTCGCTAAGGTTTATGGAAAGAGGCCGGTCGAATTCTTCAGGGCCATGCACCGTGAAACTATAAGGTATATTTAGAATGAGCGAGCAGTACATGGCAACATCGGTGGAGTTTGTGCCAAAATGGGCATGCAAATGCTGAGTATTATTGCGCTTGCAAATGTGTGCTAGCCTAAGTCCCTCCAAAAAGTACACGATATTTTTCAGTAGGCCTCTGTCAGACTGCCACCCCATTCGCAAACAAAGAAAAAATCCGCTTAATGTTGCTTTAGGCTTGTCTACTAAAAATTCAAAAAAAGCTTTTAGTAAGACCAGTATCGAGGGTTTCAATAAGTAGTCTGTTTTTTCAGTTTCCAGAAAGTCAGGGTTGTTGCTATCGACAACGCGGTCTTTATGAATTGCCACTCTGTGCACTGTACTTCCCAGCTTTTCTAGCGCATTTATTTCTCTTCTAATGAAGGTGTGGCTAACTTTTGGATAGTGATTTACAAAGTATGTAATAATCATCGGTTTTCCTTATCTTTCTAAAAATACTATCAAAAAGCGAATATGCGCTTGAAGGTTATTGCTTAAAAAACGTTGTTTATATGGCAGTTTGATTGAACACGCTAAAGTGTGAGAATTTGCCATGTCTACTTTAGCAATGTTCTTTTTGCAATTTGCGCGAGACGTCGGAAATGGCCGCCGAAAAACATTTTAACAAGCTCTGCAAACTTAGTGTCTATTTGCCCGTAGCTATACATCGTATAGGTGATGTAGGCATCTTCAAGAAACGACAATGGCGCAAGCTTGTCTTTAAGGCGCTCGAAGGCAAATCTTATTTTAGCCGCTGGTTTTTCAGAAATACGGGTGCTGCCATGGTCATGAAACTGAATATAAGAACGAGAATTTATGTTAATGATATTGCCTTTCGCTTTACTGAGACGTAACCACGTATCCCAATCTTGTAGCGCAGGCATCAGTTCATCAAAACCTCCAATTTCTCGTAAATTAGCAGTAAGTGTGAACACCTGATTACCAATTAAGTTAGCGGTTCTCAAATCTTCGTGCTTAACCAAGGGGGTGTTATAACAATCAACGCGTCCATATTTACGATGTTCAACCACACTGTCAAATAATGCAGAAAAAGTCTCAGTGCCGTTACCTTGCCAACTACTGACAAACGTAGCAATACGCCAAGGCTCGAAATAATCATCGTCATCTAAACCAGTGATAAAGGTGCCCTTGGCTAAATTAATGGCTTTATTTCTGCCATAACAAGCGCCTTTAGATTCACCCGGGGTATTAAGAAGGGCAGTCAATACACCTTGATCCTGTAACTCTCTTAAATAGTCGTGCGTACCATCGGTAGAGCCATCGTCTGCAACAATAATTTCAATTTTTTCATAGGTTTGAGTCATTACTGACTCGATGGCTCGTTTCAACAAAGCTTGTCTATTGTAAGTTGTAATATAAACGGTGACTAACACGAATAACCCTTTTCCTTTAGCGAAAGATCAATATTCTCTATTAATGATATTATCAGAATTTGACTCCATAATTTGTTCAAAGTTTGTTATTTTTGAATGCATTAGATGTTGATTCTTACGTGCGATGGATTCACTAAAACACTGATGAACTTAGGAGATATTGCAACTAAGCGCTTTAAAATAATTCGGTTTGAGACTTGTCTCGTCATCTGTAATTATTGCCACGTTATTTCTTGCGTTATAACGTTTGGTATCTCTATAAACCAAGCGTCGGCAAGATTTTGATCAACTTTTGCTACAACTGCATTGTAGGCATCTTTCATATCGTTAGGGCGCATTTTGATATTATGCGTATCGGAGGCGACGTAGGTAATTAACTTGTCTTGCTGCATGCGCCAAACTGTATCGAAAACAGCATCTGAAAATCTATTCACAAAAGCACCTGCCGTTACTTGAAAAATACAGCCAAGTTGCTTGAGCCACCGTGCTTTAGGATAGTCTGCAATGATTTCACGATTTCTTTCGGGGTGAGGAATAACGGGCTGGATATTATTGCTTAATAGCCACTTGATAAGGTTTTCAGCGCCCGGAGGAATGTGACTATGAGGAAGCTCCAATAGCAAGGCTTGCTTTCCCTGCCACGCCCCTAAAAAAGGAAGTTTATTTTGTTTCGTCAACACCAATATCTCTGGGCAAAGTCTTACCTCGCTAGCAAAAGCCAATTTTAGAGGAATGTCGGCTTTTTTTATTGCAGCAACCGCAAGGTTAAACGCCGCTGAAATTGTTTCTGGTGTATTATCGAACGTACCCAAGTTGATATGTGGGGTACACATCATATGGGTAACTCCTGCTGATACCGAGTTCTCAGCTATCGCAATGGTATCCTCAATGCTGCGCGCACCATCGTCTATATTGGGCAGGATATGGCTATGTAAGTCGATCATGCTTTTGAAATATCAGAATCTGCATAGGTATTGTATCCATATTTATCATAAAACCCTGCATACTCTCCTGATTTTTTGACTTTATCTATGTCAACCTGATTCAAAATAATACCGTCAATACGATGGCCAATTTGAATGAATTTGCCTAAGCCATTACTTATCATTTTGGCGCTAGTGCTGTCAGACTTGGCGACATAAACAAGTGAGTCACAATATTTAGACACAACAATTGCATCGCTTACTGCCAATGCTGGGGGACTATCGATAATAATATGGTCGTAAGATTGTCGTAATGATTCCATTAATTCCGCAAATTTTTCAGACGCTAAAAGTTCCTGAGGGTTTGGAGGTAAAGTGCCGGCGCATAGAACATCAATATTCGATTGCTCATCTTTCACAATACATTCGCTAAGTGTATGAGTGCCTACAACCGCATTTGCTAAACCGGGTTGAAACCCGGGTAGTTCAAAGCGTTTTGCCATCGCAGGCTTACGTAGGTCTGCATCGATTAAGAGCACTTTGGTCAGTTGTCCCATCGCAAACGCTAAATTCACCGACACTGTACTTTTTCCCTCTTTGGGCACGCTTGATGTAACTAATAGGGTTTGAGAAGGTTTGTCTATGTTTAGCAATTGTAGGCTAGTGCGCAGCGTTCTTACTGATTCACTAAATAGATGTTGGGCTGGATCAAAGTAATGCCTAAGCGATAAATCTTCTTTTTTCTTGTGTGACTGCAATGGAATAATACCCAACATTCTTTGCCCTAACTTACGCTCAACATCGTCTACCGAGCGAATGCCGGAATTGAGCGCATTTAATACAATGGCTAGAAATACGCCAAATCCGAAGCTTACTACAAAGGCTCCGGTTACAATTAAGCCTTTTTTGGGTTTAGATGCCGAGCCTGGTGGTCTTGCCGAATCTAACACTCGCGCATTAGCAGATTCGAACCCGCCTAGCTGGTCGGTTTCTTTTAAGCGTGTGAAAAATGAGTCATATAACTGTTGGTTTATATCAACGTCACGCTGCAGTACTTTACGCGTAGTATCTAATGTCGAAAGTTTTCTGAAATTTGCTTTCGCAGACGACAAATCAGTTTTTAAGGCGTTTACCTTTGTCTCAGTGGTACGGTACTCTTTAGAAATACCCGACACTAAATTATTCACTTGATTACGCAAACTCGCCCCAATCGAATTGAGTTCAGCCATTGCCGAAATCATTATAGGATGCTTTGGACCATAAACCTCTTTGAGCTCAGAAACTTTACTTCTTGCTATCGATTCATCTCGCTTAACAGACTGTATCGTTGGGTGATTTAGCACCTCGGGAATTGTTGATAGTTCTTCAAGGCTTAAGCCCGACCTATTTACTTGTTCATAAATTGCTTGGTTTCTTTGCAAAACAACTTGAGCGTTGATTAACTGATCACTTAGTTGTTGGACTTCTTCTGATGCTAGGCCAACCACGCCATCAATATCAACTAGTTGTTCTTGTTCATAAAACGCCGCAAGCTTCTTTTCTGCACTATCTAATTTATTACGCAAGCCTTGAAGGCTTTCATTTAACCATTTAGTGGCTTTTTCAGTCATTTCCAATTTTGCTTCAAGATAGCTTTCTATATATACATCGGCGATAGCATTGGCAATATCTGCACTTAGTTTTGCATTTGGCGACTCTACAAATACTTGCACAATTTGCGTACTCTTTACTGGAGTAACCGTCACTCTTTGCATAAGAACACTAGTTGCATACGCCTTGCGAGAGGCAAGTAACTCCTCGGGTGTTGCTTTTGACCGCTTCTTTTGTGGTCCAAATGATAGCATTGACTTCACTGTGCTTTTCACACTGCCGGCCAACGATGCAAGGCCGCTTTTATTTGCCGCAATCATGTCGCTGTTAAAGTACCTATTATCTTGCAACTGCATCTTTTCAACCACGCGCCCAGCAATTTGTCTAGATTGAAGTATCTCATTTTGGGTAGCGAAATATTCTTTGCGGCTAGAATCAAGTCCATATATTTCTTCAATAGACGAGACATTTGCCTGTTCAGATTCAATTAAAATGCTAACTTTTGAAGTGTATTGCGGCGTGATCGAGAGTACTACTAAACCCGCTAAAACTGTCAGGAAAATAGCAAAGCCCAGAATTCTCCAGAAATAACGCTTTACGGTTTGGATATATTGGGCAAAGTCTATGACATCAGCATCAAATAATTTAGTTTCTGATTGTTCTGTTTGATTATTTCGCATTTACTACGGTTGTCCTGTCTATTACTAAATTTCATAAAATTGTGCTGTAATGCATAAAAAGTAGATATTTAGTAGCGCATTCACTACTGAATATCAGGAGTCAATAATGCTAGCGATTAAAAAAATCGTTCTTCAAACGTCACTATATCGCCAGGCTTGATTTGGGTTTTATTGTCGCTTAACTCTAAATCGACCTCACGGCCATCAACTATTCTTCTGATTATAACTTTGCCCTTTGCTGCTCTTTCGCTGTAACCCCCAGCTAATGCAGCGGCTTTGTCAATAGTCAAACCAGGCTGATAAGGATATCCACCAGGACGCTTTACAGCGCCATCAATAAAAAATGGTCTATATTCTATCACCGTTACCGAAACAGATGGATTAACTAAATAGTCTCCACGAAGTCCGCTATCGATTGTCTGCTCAATCTCATTAACTGTTTTTCCATCGAGTCGAATATCGCCCAAAAATGGATAGCGAATAACGCCAACATTGGAGAGCCGAGTTTCTACCGTCAAATCTGCCTGACCAAATACGGTAATCTGAATTTCATCACCAGAGCCCAGTACATATTCTCGCTCGGGATTTTGAGCTTGAGCGCTTAAATTTAACGTAAACAACAATAGCAGAAACGAAACGAAGGAACTCAAGCCAAAACAAGATTGAGTTGTAAATATTCTTTTAGCGCTAACGCTAATGTTCGTGTTGGGCATTTTAATACTCTTAAGTTTGTTTTGCATTTTGTTAGGACATTTTAAAGTGTAACAAGTGCATTAATAATGAATTGATTGCGATTAAAGTCTATGCCCAGCCGGTTACTACTTCGCTCATCAAATTGATAAGATAATTCAAAATTAAGCCATCTTCTGAACTGATAATAGGCCGAGATTCTAAAGCTGCTGTTATCGTCTGAACGTTTACTCAAATCTTCGACTAGCTGCGCCTCATATACGTTATTTCTCAAAACTATACGTGCAGAAGATCTTAATCTTTGCAACCACACGTGTCGCCATTCGATGGAATGAATACGAGAGCGAATAAAATTGCCTTCGCCATTTGTTTCATTTGTGTCGGCAACGGTTTTAACTTCAATTCTAGCGTATTCAAGTGGTTTCCACACGACTCCAGCAGACCAGTCTACCCCGCTGGAATCTTCACGGAGGCTTGAATTAAAGTCTAGTCGCTGAATTCCTATTTTTGCGAAGCCGGAGGTCTGAGCCGTCGCCTCCCACCGGATACCCACTAAATAAGAAGTGTCGGTACTATCCAGTGGGTTAATCGGGTTATTCGCAAACTCATAATCAATTTCTCTAAAATTAGCGTCGAAAGTGGCGTCTGCTGTCGCTCCAATCTTATAGTAAAAGGTGCCGCCAATACTCGACACAGTTCGGTCTCTTGATCTATATCCAAGAGTATTCAAATCATAATCCAGATCATAAAAATTTACATTTAATTCCAGCTTACCTTGTGCATTCAATACGCCATAGGTATACAAAAGGTCAAATTCGCTTCGTTTAAATTGGTCTGGTTCGTTTAAAGTGTCACCGGCACCAATAGAAAACCCAGTTCCTCTTGCATCATGGCTATCATCGTAATTTACGGTTATATCAACGCTGTTTCGAGCATTTATTTCAAAATCAATTCCAGCCAACAAGAAATGGTCAGTGTAGTTATCATTTTTACTACTAAAAAAATCTTCATCCCTTAGGCGGTAAACAACATTAATCTGACTTGCACCAACATTGGTCACAACGCTCAGTTTAGGGGATATTAATCGTGACCACGTACTGATCTCATTGTTTGGAGTGCGTGTGATGTTATCATTAAAATGTATTCCAAAGTCTAGCGATGGGGTTAGATCAAACCTGTCGTATTGATAAGACGCAGCGTTTTCGAACTGTTGTGCACTTGCAAACGACACAGTAAGCAATAACGTAAATGTTATTAATAAATTAATAACGTTCATGCCCGCTTTTGTATTCAACATACCTTTCCTTCCCATAGAATTACTTACAACAAGCCGAACATTATTAATATTTATAACAATAACTATTCACTAAATTGAACATTGTTAGTCAGATCCGCACACCGTTTGTTAACATCTTACGATCTATATATTTCAATATCACCTTTCTGCAAACACATTTAAGCACAAATTGTGCCAGCAAATTAATCAATCCTAACTCAGGATAGGAAACATCACCCAGCAGCCCTAATGGCGTGAATTGCTTCATTACAAAAGTCAGTAATAGGATATTTATCATGTGAATTTTGCGCTGCGGATTGTACAGCATGGGTTTGCCTAAACAAAACTGAATCATTCATTTTCATATTAAATCCATACTAATAGTCGCGTTTTTGCGACTATTAGTATGATAATTACCAGACTAATAACAATTATTTGCGAAACTATTGAAATTAATAAAATATGCGTTTATCTTCTCGGGACTTTGCTGCTTCTAACGATGTATCAGCAATATTATAACGAATATCAATGTTGGCACGTTTATAGCTTAATTCGGTGGTATACGGAAGCATCTTGAGACTCCTCAACTATAAGCGAGGCTAACGAGAAGGCGGATACCGTCATATCGATGTTGCAGATGAATTATAATTCAAGAGCTTGTAAACTCGTTTTCGTATCATTTAGCAACAATTTCCCATTTTGCATTTGATTTCATTTTGGATTGCACAAAAAAAGTGCGTAAAATATACAACTGGATTGTAAATAAAAGTGTTAAAGAAAAGTAAAGTAGATAAAAAAAACAGAAATGGAATTATTCAGTCGAACAAAAGCAGCTTTTCTACCTTATATCGACTTGCCGACTTGCTTACTATTTCATTTATTTATTTTTCCATTCTAACCATACGAAACATACCAATAGATCAAACGGTACTTATTCCTTTGTTGGTTAGTATTCTTTCTTTTAACTTGACCGCTGAAGCACTAGATCTTTATCGCTCTTGGCGAACCCAAGCAACAACTACCTTATTAAGAACAGCCACGCTGACATGGTTGATTGCCTCCCTGATTGTTTTTTTATGGGCATACTTTTTCACCAACATGGCTGGCTTCGACAACAGAACCCTTGGACTATATTTAATTGGAGTTACCCCGGCCCTAATTATTTGGCGGATGATCTTTCGCGAGTTTTTGTTCATGCAGCGTAAGCGTGGTCGCAATTCTCGATATGCGGCGGTAATAGGGGCAACGCAAAGCGGCTATAATCTGTCGTTACAAATTCTCGACAACGCGCAATTAGGCATTAAGCTCTATGGCTTGTTTGACGATCGCGAACCTAAACGTCTTCCGCACGAGTTTCAAAATCAAATTACTGGGACAGTAGCGGATGTTATTCAGGCGGCGAAAGAAGGCAAAATAGATTACATATATGTCGCAATGCCAATGAGTGCAGAGAACCGTATCATGCAAATTTTAAATCAATGTAGTGACACCACATGTAACGTTTATATTATTCCAAATTTCTTTATTTATAACTTACTAAATGCACGCTGGCAGTCTGTAGGATCGGTGCAAACCCTAAGCGTCTTTGACACGCCATTTCAAGGTGCGAGCAATGCGATTAAGCGGATTGAAGATATCGTATTCGGGTCGGCCATTCTTGCGCTTATTGCAATCCCCATGATGTTTATTGCTTTAGGCGTTAAAATTACATCGCCTGGTCCTGTCATATTTAAACAGTTCAGATACGGTTTGGATGGCAAAGAAATCAAGGTATACAAGTTTAGGTCAATGACGGTTACCGACAATGGCGCTGAAGTGAAACAAGCAACGAAGAACGACGCGCGAATAACGCCTTTTGGTGCTTTTTTACGTCGCACCTCCTTGGATGAACTGCCCCAGTTTATTAATGTACTACAAGGCAGAATGTCTATTGTAGGCCCAAGGCCGCACGCGGTCGCTCACAACGAACAGTATCGGAAGTTGATTGAAGGTTATATGCTACGTCACAAAGTTAAACCCGGGATTACTGGTTGGGCGCAAGTAAACGGATTTAGAGGCGAGACTGAAGTTGTGAACAAAATGGTTAAACGCGTTGAATATGACCTAGATTATATTCATCGTTGGTCGGTATGGTTAGATGTTAAAATAATTTTTGCAACTGTGTTCAAAGGGTTTTCAAATAAGAATGCATACTAAGCTAGCTCTGACTATTATAAAAAGTAAAGTAGTTCTGCTTTTACACGAATCATGCTTATGACTTAAATTTCACTTTTTACTGTCCCTTGAAAATAGCTACTCTTTCAAAATTCGATTACTGATAACTACATTCAGTAAGGTGCTTAAACAAACACTCCACCTAACATCTAAAGGACTTATCAAGAAGCGGAACTAACCAACGCTCGAACACTTTCACCTTCTCCCATTCAAAGTTATGCTCTGGTCCTACCAAATACAACGAATATGGACTCGGATAAGAAAAGTCTAACAAGGTAAGTAAGTTTCCTGCCTTAACTTGTTCTAATACTAAACTTCGATTAGCCAGCGCAAACCCGCGACCTTGCATTACGTTGTCGATGATCGTTACCGAGTTATCGGCACGAATTATGGGAACAACGCTAGCAGTCGAGACTTTATGCTGCCGACACAGCGCGTCGAATACAAGTGATACATCGTTACAAGTATCTTCTATCCATGGCAATGAAAATACTTTGTGATGATTCAAGGCGTCATCTTTATCGATTATTGAGGGGCTCGCAATTAACAACATTTCTTCGTCTAGCAAAAGTTTCGATTTTAATCCTTTATACACGCCTCTGCCCATACGAATAGCAAGATCTATATCACCACTGTTAAAGTCGACCAAATCGTTTGTGGGGGCTATCTGTACCATTATGTCAGGGTGTTCAGACTGAAAAGTATGAAGCCGTGGCAACAGCCAAATTGAGGTGAAAGAATTTATAGCCGAAATGCGCAGAATAGCGGGTTGGCGATCACCTGATAGTCGCTGAATTCCTTCTTGTAAAGACATAAATCCTTGTTCAATAAATGGCAGTAGTGTTCGTCCTTTTTCACTTAATTGTGTTTGCCTAGTTTTACGTACAAAAAGTGCAAAGCCAAAATACGCCTCGAGCAACTTTATTTGTTGGCTAATGGCGGCTTGCGTGACATTTAGCTGCACCGACGCTAATTTAAAACTAGATAACTGGCCAGCGATTAAAAAATAATGCAGTGCTTTAAGTGGAGGGAGATAAGTTTTATTCATTGTATAAGTAAGTTTCTCTAAAGTATGATTCAGTTTTAATCGTTTGTCCAATCTATCGTAAAACTCTACTGTTTGCTTGTGTTAAACATATCAATTTAAAAAACATTTTGGAGAATACGATGAAATTTTTAACTATAGCTTTACTACTGACGTTGGTTCCAATTACTCAAGCGGCATCAGCCGATGAGATGCAGGAAGCGATGCAGACTTCGACGCCAAACAAGTTTGGTAACCTATACTCAGGCGCAGGTTATCCATATGACTTACTGTTGAAACGCAGTAATTCGCTAAAGATAATCTACACTATAGAGGAACAAAAAGTTACTTGTTCTGTCGTGCTGGCAGATGGCGACAAAACTGAAGAATCATCGACTGTCGTTGTTAATAAAAAGCGTTTTGAAGAAGAACCTCTGGCTAACTGTTTAGTCCGACAAACGGCCAAAAAATGGTTAGCAGCGACTTTTTGAGTATTCTAGAAACATACAAAACTGCGTAAGTTACTTTCTTACGCAGTAACCATGCAAAATACTACCTGTATTCGGCTAATTACTTTGGGCAGGGATGCTCCTTAGTAGTTTGCTATTACTTGCTACTCACTCTCGTCTAAATTTGCTACTCTTAATTTTTTCAATTATTTCAATTAAGAGTAGCAAATGAATACCTTCATTCCCTTAGCTCGAAATTCGATTTTAAATACCTTGACGGTTATCGTATTTATCGCAATGTCATTTGCCACCGCCTCTCATCAAAAAACAGGCAGCGCTACTTACTTAGCTAACGAAGGTATTATGGTTGAGGCGGGCGGATACAAGGTGCTGTTTGATCCGTTTTTTCATAATGACTACGGCAACTATCAGCTAGTACCCAGCAATATATTGGACGCAATAATGAGCAACTCTCCGCCATATAATAATATTGACGCGATTTTTGTAAGTCATGCTCATGGAGACCATTTTGCTGCACAGGACATGCTTGATTATTTGCAAGTATATTCAGCGGTTAAGCTTATTGCACCTACTCAGGCCATTCAAAAAATGTCAGTATTAGCGGGCTTTGAGAAAATACAAAAACAGCTTTTAAGCATAGCGCTGGAATATGGTGACACGCCGCAGTCTTTAGTCGTTGATAATATTGAAATTGACGCTGTACGGATTCCTCATGCCGGTTGGCCGGGACGAGCGGATGTTAGTAATATTGTTTTTCGTGTGAGTTTGCCAAGCGAGAATGGCCTCAGCACCTTCGTACACATGGGAGATGCCGACCCGAATGATGAGCATTTCCGGCCATATTCTGCATTCTGGCAGCAAGCGAAACCTGACTTTGCCTTCCCACCTTATTGGTTTTTTCAATCTATCCAAGGCAATTACATTCTTAACACTCACATTAACGCCGAAAAAAACGTAGGAGTTCACGTGCCGGTGAAAGTTCCAGAGAGTCTCAAGGAAAATGGGGAGGCCTACTTTTCTGTCCCGGGAGAAAAGCTTGACCTTGTGCACAAACATTGACATATAAGCGGCTTGATTGAGAATGGTTATCACTCGCAATAGTGTTAATTTGTTTTATTATAAGTATAATGTGTTGATAAATGTTATTGCGTAGTAAAACCAAATGATGCGTGGCAGTAAAATGCTCATTCGTAGTTATTACCGCAATTTTAAGTGTCGTCATAATGAGAGCCTCAATGTTTAAGCACAATCCTTTAATGATAAGTTCCACTGTTGTCTTGCTTATTGCGTTACTTGCAGCATGCCAGCCGCAACAAAGTGAAAATGTGAAAGACAATACACGCGTAAAAGAATTAAGCGCCGGCGTTGTAAAGCACAATTCTGACTTAGCGTATGCTATTTATAGTGACTCACTGATGCTTGCAGAGGTGTTGCACGATGATATTTTATTATTAATAGACAGCCCCAGCAAAAAAACGCTTCACAATGCAAGGCAGTCTTGGATTGCAGCCAGAGAACCATACGGACAGTCAGAAGTCTATAGATTCAGAGGCGGCCCAATAGATGCCTTAAAAGCTGATGGCAGCATGGGTGAAGACGGCGAAGGACCTGAGGGTCGTATTAATGCGTGGCCTTTGGGTGAAGCGTTAATTGACTATGTAGCAACAAATATTGATGGTAACGCAGGACCCGAAAACCCTGCCAACACAATTCAAGGCAACCTTATTGCAAACGTACAGGATTATCCTCAAATCAATCGCGAAGTCATTAACCAGTTTTATGAGTACGGTGAAGATGAACGTAATGTTACGACTGGATATCATGCAATAGAATTTCTACTGTGGGGACAAGATGTAAACAGTGATTCAAAAGGTGGTTTTTCGCGAGATTCAACACCAGGACAGCGGCCTTACACGTATTATTTAGCGATAGAGGGTCAATGCACGTCGGGAGCGATAAAAGTTGACGCCCAGATATGTGAACGTAGGGGAGATTATTTGATTGCGGCAAGCGAAATGTTAATTGATGATTTAGCACCCATAGTTGCGGCTTGGCAGCCACAAACTGGTGAGCATTATAAAACGCTGGTGCAAAATCCATCTGACTCACTTGCGGGCATGCTAGAAAGTATGGGGCGTCTTAGTTTCGGTGAGTTAGCAGGTGAACGTATAAATATATCATTAGCCACTGACTCTCAAGAAGACGAACACTCTTGTTTTAGCGACAATACTCATCGTGATATTTTCTTAAATGCAAAAGGCATTGAGAACACTTATTTAGGTACTTATCAGAAAATTGATGGAACAATGCTAAAAGGTCCTTCAATAGACAGTTTACTGCGGGAAATTGGACAAGTATCGCTTGCCGACGAGTTAACTAAGCGTCTGGATTCTACTATGCAAGCAGCTTCGCAAATAGACGCACAAGCAAAAAATGGAAAGCCTTTTGATGTGCTCATTCAAGAGGGAGTGCAGCAGAGCGACATTTCAGCAATGATTGAGCGCCTGGTAAAACAAACAGACAGTATTGAGAAAGCGATAGACGCATTAGCGGTGTCTACACAATCACTGCGTCAAGATACAGAGCAAAAAATTGGAGAGTAGTTAAGGCCTTATGCGTTTAGCTTATATCGGTTCGCTCTCAATTTACTTAGGTCTTTCGGCTTGCTCACCCGCGCCATCTTCGCCAAAGACTGAATCGTTAACTCCTAGCATGCCGCTGGAAATTTTTTCTGGCGGCGATGCCACAACGTTTGTAAGCAGCAACGATGCGTTTAGCCAACGTCCAAATGCAATCGCCAAAAACTTTAGACTTGACGGCGCTTTTACTACAGGCGATCACTTGTTCCGTTCTGCACAAAACGGAGTGGGGCCATTATTTAATAATCCTAATTGCCAAGGCTGTCACTTAAATGATGGTCGCGGCGTAGTGCCAACAACGCCGCAAACCCTCATGACAAGTATGCTCTTCAAGCTTGGCGACTCCCTAGGCAAACCCGACCCTAACTATGGAGATCAACTTCAACCCTTCGCGCTCAACAGGGTTGCAACGCTTAACGAAAGTAGTCATGTGAGTATGGCTACAAATGGTTTATGGAGAATAGGAGAGGGTACTGCGAGCGTTAGTTTTGAGATAAAAAATGGGCACTACTCTGATGGAGAGGCATATCAGTTGCGTCAGCCAATTTACCGCGTAAGTGGCTTACAATATGGTCCACTTTCAAGCGATATCCAGTTTTCGCCTCGCGTAGCACCGCAAGTATTTGGGGTCGGTTTATTAGAAGCTATACCTATAGAAACACTTAAAGCACAGGCTGATCCTAATGATACTAATAAGGATGGTATTTCAGGACGAATAGCAATTGCCTACGATATTCTAACTCAGTTGCCGTCGGTGGGCAGGTTTGCTTATAAAGCGCAAGCGCCTAGTGTGCTGCAGCAAGTCGCGTCTGCCTTTAGCGGAGATAGCGGGATCACCAGCAGTTTGCTGGAAAACCCTACCTGCCTGCCTACCCAAGCTGATTGCTTAGCGAATTTGGACGAGAATTCAGATATTCCAGATATCAATAACGAGGTATTGGCTTTTATTGAGTTTTACAACCGCACCCTCGCTGTGCCGGCTAGAAGAGGCTACAACACCGACACTCACAAATGGCAGGAGCCGATAATAAGAGGCCAAGCATTGTTTAACAAAATCAACTGTCAAGGTTGTCATGTTGCACAGCACAAAACGGGTGTTGCCAAGGGCAGTGCCTTAGGCGCTATTACTTTACAAGGCTTAAGTGACAATGCAACACCCATTGAAGTGCTAAGCGAGCAAACAATTTTTCCTTACACCGATATGCTAGTTCACGACATGGGCGGGGAATGTGAAGTTACGCTTAGCGATGGAACTTATACTCAACAGTGCAGTGGGCTAGCCGACGGCTTGCCCCAAGGTAATGTGTCGGGAAGTGAATGGAGAACTCCACCGTTGTGGGGCATTGGCTTAGTGCAAACGGTTAACCCCAACGCCACATTTTTGCATGATGGCAGAGCCCGTACCATAGAAGAAGCTGTTTTGTGGCACGGCGGCGAGGCGACGCAAAGCCTTAAACAGTTTAAACAACTTAGTAAAAATGAACGCAGTGAGCTACTCGCGTTTTTAGGATCCTTATAGGATTTAAATATTAATGGCGTCGTAAGCCAAGAGGATTTCATGAAAAACACATTATTTTGCGCAGCTTTGAGCGTAACGACAGTGGTTACAGCGTTGAGCGGATGTAATGAAAACACGCCATCCACCGCTAAGCCATCCACCGCTAAGCCATCCATCGTTAAAAAAGTAGAAAGTGATTATGAAACGGTGCTCACGGTCCTAACCGAAGACTTCATAGTGCCAGCTTATAGCAATTTTGAAGCAAAAACGGCCCAGCTAAGTCAGTCTATTAAAACGCAGTGTAAGGTCGACGCCAATAACAGCGACGAAAACAACATCACTATTGACTGGCAAAGCCTTCAGCAAAACTGGAAGGCAGTGTCGTTTGCATGGCAAGACATAAGTTGGCTTCAAATAGGCCCAATAAGTAGTAGCAATCGTCTACACAGAGTTCAGTATTGGCCTGACGCAAATAATGCAGTAGAGCGCGGGACTCAGCAGTTATTAAGCAGCGACTCTGAGCTTAACCTTACGAGTTTGGCTAAAATGAATGTTGGTGCTCAGGGCATTCCTGCGCTTGAGCGCTTGATTTTTCAAGCCTCGCTGCACCAACAAACAGACGCTAAAGCCTTGTGCACAAGCCTTGTGCTAGTATCTGAAAACCTAGCCGGAATCGCTTCAGCGGTTAGCACACAATGGTCAGCTAGTGATAACGGTTTCGCGCAGGCTACTATTGGCGGCCTTGCGCCTTTTACCAATCAAAAAGATGCGCTTGAAGAGTTAGTGTCAAATGTAGCTGCGTATATTTCGCGCATTAAAGACAACAAAATAATTTATCCGCTTTCAATACAAGCGCCGGGTATTCCAATGCTTGGTGAGGCGCCATTTGCAGATAGCTCGCCGGCTCATATTCAGCATAACGTTGCTGCTATTCGTGCAGTTTTAGGCACTAGCGATAAACACGGTTTGTGTTATTTGTTAGTGCAAAATCAACAACAAGCATTAGCGAGTCAGTTAAAGAATAATCTAGAAACCCTCGACGAATTAGCGAATCAGCTTCAGACGTCTTACGCAAGTGCCCTTGCCGACGAAGAGCAACGTCTTGTGTTAACGAATCTAAGTAATTCGTTAACGGCACTACAAACCTTATTAAGTGAGTCAATCGTGCCCGCGCTTTCCTTGAATCTAGGCTTTAATTCTTTAGATGGAGATTAATCCGCTCAAATAGAGACGAGCTTAACCGTAATATCAATGTCGTTAAAAGCGGCGCGGCAAATTTATAACGACAGCTGATAAACACAGATATTAACAGCACTGGCTAAATTAAGTGAATCAATGCTACCACTGCCGGCAATAGTGAAAGCACTAGCATTGCACTGCGTCAATGCTTCAGTAGGCACACCGCGTGCCTCATTGCCAAACAAATAGCATTGGTAATTGTTAAATTCGCGAGTATTAATCGGGCTACCTTGCATATCGAGGTAAGCAAATTTATCAAAACGCGTTTGCAAACTACTAAGCTTTACATCTAGCTCAATATGAGTATGGAAAATAGCGCCCATGCTAGCGCGCACCACTTTTGGGTTGAATGGATCAACGCTGTTAGGACTAAGCAATAAGCGAAAATTGCCAAACCAAGCAAGGCTTCTCAAAATAGTGCCCAAGTTACCGGGATCTTGCACTTCGTGCAGGTACACACAGCGCTCTATTGACTCTAGCTTGTTTACCGGCTGAGGCAAAGGCACACTCGCCACAATTCCTTGTGGGCTTTTAGTATCGCTAAGCTGAGCCATTTGCCTGTTGTTAACGACGACTATTGTAAAGGCAGAATCCAATTGATTTGCCCACTCTTCATGCTCGGCTGTCACATATACATTTATGCCTTTAAGCGCAGATTGAGTTTTTGTTGCTTTTTGCAATTCAAGAACAAGATGCTCACCCTCAACTAAATAATATCCTAGCTGTGCGCGGTACTTTTTCTGATGTAGTTTTTTCACATCGTCTAGCTTCATAAGAGCTTGCCTTAGTATCTTGATTGTGGCGAATTCTAAATAATATAGTTAATTACGCGAGAAGGAATTTGCAAATTAGGGTTGCCAGTTTACAATAAGCGCAGATTTAGCGATACAAATAGTATTTTCAAGCTCTTCCACATTCTTTCACATTAAACGGCACATTCATTTTATGGCACGCTCAAAAACCAGCAAAAAATGGCTCGACGAACACGTTAACGATCCCTACGTAAAAAAGGCTAAAGCCGACGGCTATCGTTCTCGCGCCAGTTACAAACTTATCGAAATTAACGAGAAAGATAAGTTAATTCGTACAGGCAGCGTAGTCATGGATTTAGGCGCAGCGCCCGGCGGGTGGTCACAAATTATAGTGCCAATAGTAGAGCCTTTAATGAACAATACAGGCCGTATTATTGCCTCTGATATATTACCAATGGACGGCATCGCTGGCGTAACCTTCATTCAAGGCGATTTCACCGCAGAAGCTGTTTACGAAGAAATTTTAAGCACCTTAGATGGCGACAAAGCCGACGTGGTTGTATCTGATATGGCGCCGAACTTAAGTGGCGTAAATACCACCGACCAATACGCGTCAATATATCTAGTTGAGTTAGCCTTAGATATGGCGCGAAATGTATTAAAGCCCGGCGGGAGCTTTTGTGCCAAAGTATTTCAAGGTGTGGGCTACGAGGAATATGTAAAAGATGTCAAAAAATCCTTCGACAAAGTATTAGTTCGCAAACCCGCGGCTTCGCGACCACGCTCTCGTGAAG
>Ga0115567_10002020_pt1 | contig 20210 bp, 21 predicted proteins | sample COGITO_mtgs_1204_2_FD_88679 | JGI IMG/M metagenome (GOLD analysis project Ga0115567, IMG submission 88679) | Pelagic marine microbial communities from North Sea - COGITO_mtgs_120412 | ecosystem: Environmental > Aquatic > Marine > Epipelagic | place: Germany:Helgoland, sampling site Kabeltonne... | reverse complement strand
CTTTTCTGGAGTTATCACCATTTCGACTCTCATAAAGAGTTCCAATGGAGTGGGATGCGGTATTTAGGTTTAAGTTGATACTGGGAAGCCAAAAATTAGCAAAATTATCTTTTTTATCTAGTTGATTTACTTCAAAAGTAAACTCTCTGATATTTTGTTCAAAGTTTTTTCTAAGCCCAGCTTCGATGGCCCCTTTTAGGGTGATATATTGTGATTCAGAATCAATCTCTTTTTCAAAAGATTTTTCATCAACATCAAAGGATTGGGAATAAGATAGAGTCGCTAATAGACTTAAAAAAAGAATTCCTCTCATTGTAAACATGTCCTCTCAAAAACGTGTGTTTCACTACACTAACACGCTTAAAAATAGAACGTAAAATGATTTATAAAGAAACTCCAGGACACCCACTGCGCACGATATTCTCTTCCATTGTCTCAATTTGAGTTAGGGCCAAAGTAAGCTCTCTTCTAGTGGAATTCTCGTTGATTAAGAGCTTTTGCTCTAATAATTTTTGGCTCTCCCTAAGCTTTTTTTGAAGCTCAGTATTTCTTTTGAGTATGGATTTGAGTTTTTGGCTTACGACGATCTTGTCATTTCTTTCGGCGATTAATGCTTTGCAGCGCTTACTGGTGGCTGGGTTTTGAATAATATCAAAATCACCTCTTCCTAGCTGAGAAAAGACATTGAAAGAGATCAATAAAGTTAAAAGAGAAAGTATCATATTCATATATAATATCACTGCGCGTTGTTAAACTTAAGAGGCAAAATATGCACTTGATTATGGCCAAAAATCAATCATTTAGGTACTATTTGATAACACTTAAAAGGTTCATAATGTCAGAGTTTTTAATTCTTATTCCCGCGCGATTTAATTCGTCTCGTTTTCCAGGTAAACCACTTGCAAAAATAAATAACAAAACAATGATTCAGTATGTTTATGAAAACTGCAAAGAATCTGGATTTGATACTTTTGTTGTGACTGACAATGACGATATTGAAAAAGAAGTTAATTCGTTTGATGGGGAGACTCTAAGAGTTGACGATGATGTAGAAACTGGAAGTGAAAGGATTGCATTGGCCTACCAAAGACACTTGGCTGGCAAAGATTACAAGTATATTATAAATGTTCAAGGTGATGAGCCACTCTTAAAAAGTAATGAGATAAAAAGAATTGCTCAATTTCATAGCGATAATAACTACGATATTGCAACGGCGGTTAAAGAGCGCAGCTCAGATGAGTCCGACTTTAATAACCCCAATGTCGTAAAGTGCATTTATTCTAAAATGACTAGGCAGTGTTTGTACTTTTCTAGAGAGGCCATTCCTTTTTCAAGAGATAGTGTAGAGCACGATTGGTATCAACATATTGGAATTTATTCATATAAAGTTGAAGCTTTAGAGAGATTTGTTTCTTTAAAACCTGGAAAATATGAAACGACAGAGAGACTTGAGCAGCTAAGAGCGCTAGAGAATAGAATGACTATCGGTGCGATGTTAACAGATTTAAATTTGATTGGAGTTGATAGCCCAAGCGATATAAAGAAAATTGAGGGTATATTATAGTGAGTAAAAAAAATAAAAAATTTATCTTTATAACGGGTGGAGTTTCTAGCTCTTTAGGAAAGGGACTCGCAGCCGCGAGTATCGCTTCGTTAATTGAACGAAGAGGAATTAAAGTAAACCTTTTAAAGATGGACCCTTACATCAATGTTGACCCTGGGACAATGAGTCCCACGCAACACGGTGAAGTCTTTGTAACTGACGATGGAGCAGAGACGGATTTAGATTTAGGTCACTATGAAAGATTCACAAGTCTTACTCTTTCAAAGAAAAATAATTTCACTTCAGGACAAGTTTATTTAAATGTTATTGAAAGTGAAAGAGAGGGGAAATACCTTGGGAAAACAGTTCAAGTTGTTCCTCATATCACTGATGAAATAAAAAGAAGAATTCATTTAGCGGCCGAAGGCTGCGATATACTTATGGCCGAAATTGGCGGAACTGTAGGAGATATAGAATCGGGACCATTTATGGAAGCGATCAGACAATTGTCTCACGATGTTGGACAAGAGAATGTTCTTCTTATTCATTTAGTACTTATTCCATATTTAAACGCAGCTGGAGAGTTAAAATCAAAGCCTGCTCAACACTCTGTAAAAGATCTTAGATCAATTGGTTTATTTCCAAATATGATTATTTGTAGAGCTGATAGAGATGTTGATGAAGATATCATTGGAAAAATTTCACTCTTTTGTAACGTGCCAAAAGGAAATGTTTTTAAATCAATTGATATGGACTCAATATATAAAGTGCCACTTGCCTTTAACGAGCAAGGACTTGATGCAAAGATTATTGAGTCTCTTGGTATCTGGGCAACTGAACCAGATATAAGTGATCTTATTAAAGTTGTTCACAATATAGAAAATCCAAATGCAACAATAAAAATTGGTGTCGTTGGAAAATATACTGAGCTTACTGAGTCCTATAAATCTCTTGGTGAGGCCTTAAGTCACGGTGCAATTGCCAATCAAGTTAAGCTTGAGATGGTTTACATTGATGCGGAGGATTTAGAAAAAGAAAACTTTAATGCTTTAAAAGAAGTTAGCGGTGTTCTCGTGCCTGGAGGCTTTGGCCATAGAGGAACTGAAGGGAAGATAGCAGCTATAAAGTACGCACGAGAAAATAAAATTCCTTTTTTTGGAATATGTCTGGGAATGCAATTAGCAACAATTGAGTACTCTAGAAATGTTGCGGGAATTAAGAATGCAACAAGTATGGAGTTCGATAAGGGCGGAGAGCATATTATCCATTACATGGAAGGACAAAGTGAGCAAATGAGTAAAGGCGCCTCAATGAGGCTTGGTGCTTATGATTGCGATATTGAAAAAAATACTTTGGCCTATAAAATTTATAATTCAGAGAAAATATCTGAAAGACATAGACACCGCTTAGAATTTAATAATAAATATTTAGATGTATTAAAAGAGAAGGGCATGATCTTCTCTGGTGTGAATAAAAAATTAGACCTAGTAGAGATTATTGAACTAGAGGATCATCCTTTTTTCATTGCTTGTCAGTACCATCCAGAGTTTAAATCTAGACCATTTAATGCTCATCCCGTTTTCAACTCTTTTGTTGAAGCAGCTTATAAATTTCAAGGAGACTCAAAATGAGTAAAGTAGATAAAATGGACCTCTTTATCGGGCCATGTGTTATTGAGAGTGAAGAGCTGGCAATGACAGTTTGTGAAAGAGTATTGAAAGAATTAGAGCCGTTTAAAGACAAGTTAAATATTTCCTTTAAGGGAAGTTTTGATAAGGCCAATAGAAGTTCTATCGACTCTTACAGAGGACTTGGAATAGATGAAGGCCTAAGAATTTTAGAAAAAGTCTCTAAAGAATTTAATATTAAAACAATTACAGATTTTCATACAGCTGAGCAAGCGGATAGAGTTGCAAGTGTGGTTCACACATTACAAATCCCAGCTTTTTTATGCAGACAAACTGACATGATCATTGCTGGAGCTGAAGCTTGTAAGAAATATGACAGACAACTTAAAATTAAAAAAGGTCAGTTCTTAGCTCCAAGTGATACTAAAAATATTGTGGATAAAGCTTCAAGTATTATGAACAAAGAGAATATCCTTTTAACTGAAAGAGGAACTAGCTTTGGTTATAATAACCTTGTGGTTGATATGGCCAGTTTTCAAATTATGAAATCTTTTGGAGTTAGAACTATTCATGATGCAACTCATTGTGTGCAAATGCCTGGTGGCCTTGGAAAATCGACTGGTGGAAAAAGAGATCAGATCTTCACTCTAGCAAAAGCTGCTGTCGCTGCTGGAGCTGATGGAATTTTCATGGAAGCTCATCCTAATCCAGAGAAAGCTCTCTCAGATGCAACAAGTCAGCTTCCGATAGAAAAAGTAAAAGAAATAATAGAAAAACTTTTAGAAATAAGAGAGGTTGTACGTGCCTAATTTAGATACTAGATCTCTTGCTAAAAAGTATGAAGAGAAGTTAAAGAAAATTAAAATTGCTCTTTTTGATGTAGATGGAATTCTAACAGATGGGAAACTTTACTATTCTGGCCAAGAAGTTGGATACAATAGGTTTTTCCATACTCATGACGGTTATGGTTTAAAGATGCTTATGCAAGCGGGACTTAAAGTTGGTATCATCACTGGTGGTAATAGCTTAGGTGTAAAAAATAGGTTCTCTGATCTTGGAGTTCATCATTTAAAAATGGGAAATGAAGATAAAAGAGAATCATTTAATCGTATCATTGAAGAAGAGGGTCTTAGTGCAGAGCAAGCTCTATATATGGGAGATGAGTTCTTTGATCTTCCTATTTTAAAGAAAGTTGGATTTAGTGCTACTGTCCCAAGTGCAAGTATAGAAGTTCGAGAGTCTGTTGATTATATTACTCATAAAGATAGTGGATGTGGATGTGCCCGCGAAGTTATAGATATGCTTAGACACGCTCAAGACATTATTCCAAAAATCGAGTATTAATGTGAAAGTAGACTTGGGAAAAAAACTTTATAAATCAAAAGCACTCATGCCGTTGAAGGTATTATTTATATCTGTTTGCACGATGCTTTTTATCAATTTATACATTCAAACCTATATTGATCCAGATTTTTTGAAAAATTTTGATCATAACTTTTGGGGAGTCATGAACTTTCATGCCGCATACCCTGAGCAAGTTATATCCTTAATACTCTCAACTCTTATTCCGACGATTTACTATGCCTTCATTAGAGGAATTTGTTTCTATGAAAGAGGGGTTCTCGTTAATAGAGGACTACCTTTTATGAATCACGTTATAGAGTACGATGATATAACGTCTTATAAAATTATTCATCACAAGTACTTAATGAGTTTTATGAGAAAGTCACTTAAAGAAGAGCTGTTATTTACTGTTCAAGATATAGATCGCGCCGTTGCTATCTTAGATCAGCATAATATTAAGGGTGATCTAAGTAATGCCCAATTCCACGGAGTGATGACAACGAGTAAGAAGCTCATTATCTTTTATATTGTATTCTTTATAGTTGTAACGATTCTTCAATTTTCAGGTTTCTTTATTTACGTTAATCAGTGGCTATTTAGATAATCAAAAGTAGAAGTCTTCACTTTTTGCTTTTTTTAAGCGGTTTAAAATACCGAGCCACTTGTTATCATTTTTAAATTTTTTATCTAAGATAAAGAGAATCTTTTCTTTATCACTCTTATCTAGAAGTCTTAATTTTGAATATAGGCTTCTGGCCGCAAGCTCTGGAGAGCTCTCAATCCTCCAAACAGCGTACTCATCGGTTATATTAAAGGTATCATCTGCTATTGTTAGTGGCTTTGTAGGCATGTAATGATGGTTTAATTGTCCAGGGGCCACAGGGCTTTCTTTGTATTCAACTTTTGTATTAGGCAAGACATCTAGAATGTCCTCTTTTGTTATCATGCCAGGTCTGTAGATTTCAATATGATCTTTAAAAACTCCGACAACTGTGGATTCTATTCCGACTTGAGATTCTCCATCATCTAGTACATAAACCTCATCTCCAAATTCATCAAAGACATGCTCTTTAGAAGTCGGGGAGGTCTTTTTAAACTTATTTGCACTAGGAGCAGCTAGAGGAGTATCAAGTTGCTCGATTAATTTAAGAGTTAATGCATTATCTGGCATTCTTATACCCACTCTTGAAAGACCAGAAGTAATCAGATCGCTAACGCTGTCATTTTTATCGAGTATGATCGTGAGTGGTCCAGGCCAAAATTTCTGAGCAAGCTTGCTTGCGATTGGAGGGAAGTCTAAAGTAAGCTTCTTTGCCATTTCAATTGAAGATACGTGAACAATGAGTGGATCAAAAAATGGTCGCTCTTTGATTTTAAAAATTTTATTTATAGCGATGCTGCTGTCGATTTTGCCCGCAAGTCCATAGACCGTCTCGGTAGGAATTGCGACGACATCCTCGTTATTTAAAATCTCAATGGCCTTATTTAATTTACTCATAATTATTTATTAGAAAAAGAGCTTATAACACCTTGAGTTTCTAGTTGGCCAGATTTAAAGTAGCTAACAAATGAATCACCATTAGACGTACTTGCAGTAAGTTTTCCGTTCATTTGAACCATCTCTTTTGGAAAGAAGTATGTGAAGCCGTCTGCTTTATATGTGTAGTTATAAACCATTGAGATGAAGTCTCTAAAAAGATCCATATTGATCGTTGTGTGCTTTAAGTTGTGGGCTAGTAGATCTTCATATCTTCTTAGAACTCTTTTATTACAGTTTCTAGTGTATCTTGTAAGCTTACAAAAAGATTTGATTTTACTTTTTACTGCATCAACTTTAAGGGCCAAAAAGCTATCTAATGCTTCTTTTTTTATGTTTAGGCTCGTTGTAATATTTAATGGGCCTTTCATATCTTTGTTTCTAATTGCGTCCTCTATTCCAGAATCAAATGATCCCCAGTAAGATAAAAAGTTACGTGCTCTATTTCTGTTCTTTCTTTTTCTTAATGATTTTGTATAAAAATCATTATTAAGGCCAAAAGAGAATGACTCACTCGATTTAACATCATCATTTTCAAAGCTTTTTTCATATTGAAGGTTTAAAGTCTTAGTTATAACTGATGTTGTCGCTGATACACCTAGGATATTGCTAAATAGTCTTGAGAAAAATGTTTGTAAGTATGTTTTTGAACTATTTGTATGGGCATAGAACTCTTTTTCTTCACCTTTATTGTTGATTTTATAACTCTCAGTTTTTTTTGATTTACTTTTACCAAAAAGAAAGATTTCGTACTTTGAAGTTAAATTTTTAGATGATCTTGTTTCATTTAGTGTTACATAATCTGATAAGTGACTATGCTCCTCTAATGACTTTCCTTTTAGTAGTTTTGTAAGCTCACTTCTTAAAAGATTTGAGCTAAGGAAGTCTTGCGTTTCATAACGATTTAACTCTAGAGCTACTTTATTAGAATTTTTTACTTCATAGCTTAGCTCATAAGATAATAATGAGATCTTTAAAAGGTTAAAAAAATCTAATTGAACTGAAGCGCTTACACCAAGTGTTAAAGCTTTTTCTTTTTGAGAACTAATCTTTACTTTAGTCTCTAGTCCTTCAGCAGAAACAAGGTTGATTAGTGAATACTTCCCAATCGCTCCAGCGCTAATAGATAAACCTGTTGTCACAGGTATATTAGCAACGGCTCCAGCATTAGCTGTGAGTGTATCAACTTTCTTTATGAACTCACCATCTTTAAGAGCTAGCACATCTTCGGCGTTAAAGTATTTAAAAGCAAAGAATAGTTTATTAAAGCCTTTTGCTAATCCTGAGGTATAGCTAGTTGCAAAGCTAGTTATTTCAAAAGTTCTAGTGAAGCTTAGTCCCGCAAAGGCAGCAAGTGTATCTTCACTTATTTCAATTAGTCCCTCATCTTTTAGATTTGAGATTAAAGTTTTTGCATTTATATTTAGAGTTAAGCTGTCTTTAACGATCCATGATTCACTGAATAGGTGAGGAGCAACTTCTCTATTTATTTTTAAAGAAAAATTAGCAAATGATTTTCCCCAGACCATGCCTTTGTAATTTTTAACATTTGAAGTAGAGTAGCTTAGAAGAGAATCCTCTAAAAGGTTTGATCCAATGTTTTGATAATCAGAATTTAGAGTCTCTTCGATTTGATTATAGATCTCTGAACTATTTGATCTCGTACTTTTAGCTGATAATTGATTGAGCTTTCTTTCATTGATTTGAAAATTCTTGAACTCATAAGCGTATGCTGCTTGGCAAAATATAAGTATGAATAATATATTCTTGATCAGTTTAGTCATAGTTGACTGATCGACTTTGAAAACTAATACCTTTAGTGCTATAGTCGGTTATTCGGGAATACTTGACGAGAAAATTATGGATATCAATAAATTCAAAGACTTACTTAATGAACAGAACGATTGGCCTGAGTACTACACTTTTAAATTTGTAGTTAAAACAGCAGATAAGGCTAACTTATTGGCCGTATTAGCCGATCATAAGGTAACGGAAAAATTATCTAAAAATGGAAATTACACCAGTATTAGCTCCAGAATGTATGCTAATAGCGCTGATGAAATCCTTGATGTCTATTCAAGGGTTAAGCAAGTTGAGGGTGTTCTATCCTTATAGGGGATTATAATGACTAAGGTTGCAATTATTATCGGTGCAGGAGCTTTTGGTACATCCATAGCGAGTGTCTTGGCCCATAACTTTGATAAAGTAATTCTTAAAGTAAGATCCAAAGATATTTATGACTCATTAAATAAGCATGAGAATAAAATCTATCTTCCCAACCAAAAGTTAAGTGAAAACATTATCGCTGCACTAACTTGGGAAGAACTTGATAGCTACGCCAAAATCTCTGACATAAAACTCATTGTTAATGGATTGCCCACAGGTGCAATTAATAACTTTTATTCCGAAAATAGAGATCGGTTTATTAATTATTTTAAAAATTCTATCCCTATGGTTTCTTTATCTAAAGGGATTGACCCAGATACACTTGAATTACCAGATGATTTATTTGATAGATATTTTATGGAGCATAAAGACTATATCACTTATTTATCTGGGCCATCTTTCGCTAAAGAGATTGTTGATAAGCAGGTAACGATTGTTTCTTTGGCCGGAAGAGTTCCCGATGTATTAATGAATGTATCGAGTATGCTTGGAACTAATTATTTTAAAGCATTTCCTACTTATGATATCAAAGGCGTACTACTTGGTGGTGCACTTAAAAATATTTTGGCCATAGCTGGTGGGATTTTAGAAGGGCTAGGTTATAACCACAATACACGTGCGGCTATGATTACTAGAGGGATTACTGAGATGCTTCGTTTTGGTAAGGTCTTTAACGCTAGACCTGAAACTTTTTATAGCTTTGCTGGGATGGGAGATCTCATTCTTACTACGACAAGTAGTCTTTCAAGAAATAAAACTTTTGGTCTAGAGATTGCGAAGGGGAGAAGTCCAAGAGAAGTAATTGAGGGACAAAGATCTGTCGTTGAAGGGTATAAGACAACAAAAGCTGCTTATAAGCTGGCCCGAGACTTTAATATCAAGGCCTCTCTTTTTACGGGGATTTATGAAATCCTTTATAATAATGTTCGCCCCGAAGAAGTACTCAACTCATTAATGAGTACTCCTATTGAGACAATAGATTAGTTTAAATTATCTTTTATTTTTTGAATAGAGATCGTCTCTCCTAAGTGAATTACTTGACCTGTAGGGGACTGTAAGAAATAAGCAGGGACTCCAACAATATCGTATTGTCTTAAAAATGCTGTGATCTTTTCATCTCTCTTTGTCCAGTCTCCAACTAATAACTCTATGTCGTAGTCTTCAACGAGCTTTGCAAAACCATCTGTTTCAAGAACTAGCTTCTTATTGACCTTACAAGTTAAGCACCAAGTTGCTGTGAAATCTATAAAAGTCCATTTTCCATTTTGAATGGCCATGTTTAGATTCTCTTTAGACCATTTTTTCCAATTAAGTTCTGAGTTTATTTTGATATCACTTTTACTGGTACTAACTTCAAAGCCTTTATTTGTATACAAAGAAACAAAAAGAGCAAGAGGAAGAGCAAAGAAAATAAAGTTCCATATAAATCTCTTTGTAATATTTTTTCTTAAAAAATAGGCAAAGAACAAAGTTGCAAAAATTGCATGGATATTAATACCAAATATATATGAATCTATAAGCGCAAATAATACATCATAAAGCCATACGAAAGTAATAAGCATCGTAAAGCCCAAGAAGTACTTAAGCTTTATCATCCAATTACCTGGCTTTGGTAGAAATGAAATTAGTGCTGGGAAGATCCCTGTAAGTATAAAAGGTAGTGCAAGCCCTAGAGCAACACTTGAAAAAATAATAAAAATATTTGCATTATTCGTTGTAAAGGCAAAGGTTAAGGCTACCCCTAGGAACGGAGCACTACAAGGAGTTGCAAGAATAGTTGCGAGAACTCCGTTAAAGAAATCAGCTGTAACACCTTCCTTTAACTTTTTATTACCTAAAAGCTTTCCTCCTGGAGTTATAAATTCAAAAAGACCAAAGAGATTGAGAACCATTATAAAAACAACTAAAAGCATTATGAAAACAAAAATAGGGGATTGAAGTTGGAAGCCCCATCCAATTTGCTCTCCGCTCATCTTTAGTAAAATAACAACAATCCCTAAGCACATGAAAGTGATCCAAACACCTAATGAATAGAAAAGATTATGCTTTAAGATTTTTCCTCGGCTCTCATTTTGGTGAGAGATTAATCCAAAGAGCTTTAAAGATATAACTGGAAGTACACATGGCATGAGGTTTAGAATTAGACCTCCAATAAATGCAAATAAAATATAATATAGAAGTGAGTTCTTCTCTTTTGTAACAGTACTTGTCTCTTTAAGCTCTCTTGAGTTTAGGAAGTTTTCATATTGGCTAAACCCTTGAAGACTAAAGCCAGATATATTCTTTTCAATTATTTTAGCCGAGTTCTTACCACTATTTTGTAAGATGAATTTTAGGCCAATATCTTTTTTAAAGTCGCCATCAAGTGGAAGTGGCCATTGGGGCTCTTCGTATTCTCCATCCCAATAGATTAGAATCCTACCAAATAAAGTATTTGTCTCCTCATCGTAAACTAATTTTTCTTTTTTAAAATCAAAAGGAGAAACTAAAAAGGGAGTTAATAAATTGAGATGCTTATCAAAAGATTTTAAATTAACATTACTGTATGAATATTGAAGTGCGAGTGTTTTCTCTTTATCGCCTTTTACAAGAGTTACTTCTAAGTCTTTGGGAGCGTCGATCTTCATTGGTAAGTTTGAAAAGCGCTCTTTTATTGTCTCTATTGATGTCTTCTCATTTTGGCTTTTTACAGGGAGATTCTTATCGAAAACTAACTTTTTTTCATCCTCTCCAGGAATACAAATATCCTTACAAACTAGCCACTGACCTTTAACTAAAAGAGTCTTAGTTAAAAGCTTCTCATAGTTAAGCTTTGATATCTTAAAGAAATAAGTGTTCTCTCCAGAGTAGCCATAGGCCAGAATATCACCTTGTTCGATATATCTTTTAGGAGTTGGCCACTCTAGCTCTTCAAGCTTTAAGGTCTTATTATCTAGCTCAAACATAATTTTAACTGGAAGACCTGCATCTCCTGGATTTTTCCAGTAAGTATGCCACTCTTTTGCGTTATCTAAACTTACTGCAATATAGTTCTCGTTATTAATTTCTAGCGCTGTTGCTGACATTTTAACGTATTTACTAGTGCTTGCCAGTAGTGAGGTTAGCGTTACAAATTGCAACAAAAGAATCTTTAACATTTAGCTACCTTTTTATTATAATATTCGTATGAAGTTCAATATAAGTTACATTAATAATATGAAAATTATATGCCTTACAGAGGAATCTGTCGAAACTCTCTATTTACTAGGAAAAGAAGACCTGATTACTGGAGTGTCTAGCTTTGTTAAAAGACCCATAGAGGCCAGAGAGCTTCCAAAGGTTTCTTTATTTACAAGTTCAAATATAGAAAAAATAGTCGCTATGAAGCCAGATCTTGTTTTAGGTTTTTCTGATATTCAAAAAGATATCGCTAAGGAGCTTATAGGTCTTGGTATTGATGTATGGATATCAAATCATAGAAGTATAGAAGGTATTTTAAAATATATTCAAAGATTGGGCTATATGATTGGGGCCCATACTAAGACTGATGAGTTACTTAAGAGTTTATCAGATAAAATACATGAAGCTCAAAGCTTTGCTTCAAAGTTAGAGAAAAAGCCTAGGGTTTATTTTGAGGAGTGGGATGACCCTATGATCTCAAATATTGGTTGGGTCAGTGACTTAGTAGAGCTATGTGGTGGAGTTGATATCAATAAAGAGCATTCTCGCGGAATACTAGCTAAGGAGAGATTTGTAGATTCTCAAGAAATTATTAGAAAGAATCCCGATATTATTTTTGCTAGTTGGTGTGGGAAAAAAGCAAATCTTTCTAGCATTAAAAGTAGAGAGGGGTGGAGTGCTATAAACGCCATAAAAAAGAATCAAGTCTTTGAACTAAGTTCTGATATTTTTCTTCAACCCGGTCCTGCTCCAATTGTGGATGGGATTGATATCTTAAAGGAGTGTTTTTCAAAATGGCAAAGTTAGTATTTTTTCTCACACTTTTTAGTTTATTCGCATTTGCTGACGATAGCAGAGAAGAGATGATTAAAGACTTTCTAAAACAAAGAGAGAAAATCATGCAGGATATGATGGACTCATTTGATAATGATGATTTCTTTAAAGGTACAACCGGTTTTGACGAGAGTATTATAAATAAATTTGATAAAAGCTTTTTTAGACAAAATTCTTTGGCCAAAGACGTGACGATAGATCAAAAGAAAATGCCAAATGGAGATATCATCGTAAAAATAACTCCAAAGAAAAAAAACATTAAACTTGATATTCAAGCTGATGAAAATAAAATCACAGTGACAAGTAAAAAGCTGATTGAACAAAAAGACGAACAACAAGAGAGTCGATCATTTATGAAAAGCTCATCAACTTCTACTCAATCTATTGGAGTCCCTTTTAATTATAAAATTACTGGCCCAGTAAAAGAGGGAGAGTCAATTATTTACACTATGAAAAAAAAGAATGGCGATAAAACGATTTAGCTCTTTTCCCATTCAGGGATGGATTCAACTTCATCCCTAATTTTTAAATAGGAAATGAGTCTTTCGATTACAATACAGTTCTCAAGTTTTTCTTCATCGAGAGCTAAAAATGCACAGCCTTTGCTATTATGTTCATGCTTACAGTCACTGAATTGGCACTCATTAAAGTAGGGGCGCAGATCTGGAAATAAATCTGCAAGCTCATTGATATCAATATCTTTTATTGATAGGGATCTGATTCCTGGTGAGTCTATTATCTGAAAGTCTGGTAGCTCTACTATTTCTGACCAACTCGTAGTGTGAGCACCTTTGGCGACTTTCTTTGAGAGTCTTGAGCTCAATAATTCTACATGGCCATCACTTAATTTAGTGATAAGTTGGCTTTTTCCAACACCAGATTGGCCTAAGCAAATTGCAGTCTTAGCTTTAAGTAAGGCCCTTAGTGCCGCCAAATTATTATTAAGCTCAGAGTCTTTAGTTTCCAGAGAAGAAACTCTAAAAGTTGTAACTCCTAAGCTCTTAAGCTTTAGTTCTTCAAATTCAAGGTCAAATTGATCTTGAAACTCATCCATTTTATTAAATATGACAACGACTGGGATTTCCCATTGTGTGGCCCTTAAGAGGTACCGATCAACTAGAAATGTTTTGTAATCTGGCTTAGAAACAGATGCCACTATAAGAATGACATCTACGTTAGCAGCGACGTGCTTTGTTTTATTAGTTCTGACAATTCGTCTAAATATTGAGTTTTCTCGTTCTTGGACATCCATTATCTCGTACTGGCCTGATTCTGAGACCTTTAGATTGACGATATCCCCGACAACAGGGTGCATTTTCTTAACAATTTCTCTTAAAGCTGTGGCAGAGACTATTTCGCCTGTTTCATCTAACTTACAATCAAAAACTCGCTTAGATGATCTATGTATTTTGGCCTTTATCGGCATGGACTCCATCCTTTAAAAACTACATATTAACATGTAAATAGCGAAAACTGTATTGACAAAAGTCTCAAAACACCTTAAATTCATACTTTCAAAAGCTAAAATATATCTACGCAGATGTAGCTCAGCTGGATAGAGCATCCGCCTTCTAAGCGGACGGTCAGGAGTTCGAATCTCTTCATCTGCGCCATTTTTTTATTCTACTTTTCCAATATCTCTTTTAAGTATCCTTACAATTTTATTATAAGAGCTAAGCTTGATTGAGTTACAAAATCTGTCTGTATCAGATATCTCCATAAGTCTTTGTTGAAAATCACTATATGAAAGTTGTGTTAATTCTCTTCTTTGTCTTTTTTTATTCACGTCATCTAGAGCATCGTTAACCATTGTTCTGTATTCAAAAGCATCAACTGGATAAGTCGACTTAAGTTTTTCAATTGTTACAAGTTCCTCTGGAGATTCAGAGTTTACTTCGTCATACTTTTTTTGAATGTATTCGTTATAAAGCTTATCTTCGATAGTGCTTAGCGGAGTATGAGCTAGATTTAAAAAAGTATAGGCCTCTCTTATTCTCTCTTCTCTATCAAAAATATTTTTAAAAGTTGCAGATATTGGAGCGGCTCCAGCTGCGGCCCATACAACACCAACTGTGCTACTAAAGAATGAATAACCTAATGTATAACCTAAAGCAATAAATCCTAATTGAGAGGCACCTAAACTAATCTCTCTTGATGTTCTATTTTTATCTATTCTTGCGAGCTTATTTTCGTATGCATCCTTACAGTAGTATTCACTATTTTGACTAAAGTTTGGACTAGAAAAAGTGTGCAAAGAGAATGTTAGAGAAATGATCATAAAGATTAGTTTCATGTTTGATACCTCGGATAATAAGTTTAACTACTTTATTGTAGATTAGAATCGAGTAGATATCTTGGTAGAGTGAAAGGAATATAGAGGGTGTCTAAAGTTTATACGATTATAAATTTACCTTCAAAGCTAGGATGTGGTGTACAATATTCTTAAACAAATATCTTTTTTAGGGGAATGAATGCAAGAGTTAGATTCTAAAAGCTACAATTACGCCAAATTTAATGGAACCACTGGACAATATTATCGTATTTGGCTTGTTAATATTATACTGACTATCTTTTCGGTAGGGATTTACAGTGCTTGGGCCAAGGTTAGAAAGTTAAAATTCTTTTTAGGCTCTACTGAGTATGAGGGAAGTTATTTTGACTTTCATGGTAGTCCTATCGCAATCCTTAGAGGAAGAATTATCTTAGTTGTCATGTTCATCGTTTATTTAGGTGTAACAAGGATTGATCCACTGGCCATACCCATCTCTGGATTTATGATTTACTTATTTATACCCTTCTTAATTGTTAAGTCTCTTGAGTTTAGATTGAGATATACAAGTTATAGGAATCTAAGATTTTCATTTCGAGGTAAGTTTAAAGAGGCCTATAAAATTTGGTTTAAGTTCTTTATATTTCCTTTAGCGATGGTTCTTATAAGTAGTTATTTAGCTGCACAAGTTGGAATAACAAATGGAAAGGAGAAAATGACACCAGCTCAAGTTCAACAGCTGATGTACTCTTTTATACCAAACCTTATTGCATTTCTTTATTTTGTATTTATGTTTCATAGAATATTTAATGCGATCATAAGTTTTATTTTTAATAATATCTTTTATGGAGATACTCAGCTAAGTATGAACTCCGATAAAAGCCAGGTTCTAAAAGAAGTTTATTTAAAGTGGTTAAAAATATTTTTTATTAGCTCTGTGACTTTCATCTTTCTTTTAGCTTGTGTGATTTTTGGTGTTCAATACTTTAAGCTTCTAAATGCTAAAATGACAGGAGTCATTACTGGTATAAGCTTTGTTCTTGTTTATTTATCATTTGGAATCTCATTTTTATATTTCAATTTTTTAACTCTTAGATACATCTGGTCAAGAGTCACTATTGGTGAGAAGTATTCTTGCGTTTTTAATTTAAACTTTAAAGAGTATTTTCAAGTTTTATTTACTAATATTATCATTTTAATTTTCACTTTTGGACTGGCTTACCCTTATACAGCTGTTAGATTTCAAAGAATGCTTATTGAAGCCCGAGGTAGTGATATAGATAACTTCGATGATTTTTCTGGAAGTGACCTTGAATCAAAGAGTGCCTATGGTGAGGAAATCAGTGAAGGATTAGATCTAGGATTTGAATTTGGTTTATAAGGGAAGATACTTTTTACAAAACAGTGCTAAAGACTTTATAGCGACTATTTATACTGATGAAAGAAGTATTCGTCTAGAAACTCATCTGGGGAGTAAAGTCTTATCTAAAGATAATTGTAAGGTCTCTCGAATTATAATTGGTCAGCCTATCGTTATTGAGCATGAGGGGAGACTTGAGTTTCCCTATAATAGGGATCTTGCTGATTTTCTCTTTGAAAACAAGTTTGTATCAAAAGGAATCGCTTTTGATATAGAAAATAGTATCAAAAAGATACTACTGAGCTTGAGTTTAGTTTGTGTGATCCTATTTTTATTCTTTAAATTTCTTTTACCAATGAGCACTGAGTGGATTGCCCTTAGGCTTCCGCAAAGTGCTTTGGCCAAAGTTGATTCTCTTGTCCTAGAGCAATTAGATTCCCACTTTCTTAAAGAATCGAAGCTCGATATTGGAAGACAAAAAGAAATAGAAGATCTTTTTAAAAAGTACTATCCCTCTAAGTATAAAGTTCATTTTAGGGATGGAGGCGCTTTAAGAGCTAATGCATTGGCCTTAGTTGATGGGAATATTATTCTAACAGATCAGCTAGTAGAGCTTCTTAGAAAGGATGAGTATATATTATCAGTATTGCTACATGAAGTGGGGCATCTACATCATAAAGATTCAGCTAATAAATTGATTAGTGATTCCTTTTTAAGTTTAGTGAGTTTAGTTTTTATTGGGGATTTGTCTGGAACTGCAGCTATCTTAGTTAATTTAACTATTGCAAGTCAAGTCTCAAAGTATAGTCGATCTAAAGAGAAGAGGGCTGATATATTTGCTTCCAATATTTTGGATGAACATAAGATACCGATAACATGTTTTACTGAATCATTAAATTTACTTGCGGCCTATTATTATAATGAGAAGAAATCGAATTTTTCTGATCTTTTATCGAGTCACCCAAAAGTTAAAACGAGAGTGAATGACTTATTAAGGAGCCGGCCGAAGCCTGCTCCTTGTTTATAATTATTGAATATTTTTAATAATCTTATTTACTGAATTACCATTTAAAGTTCTTACGTGAAGTAATACTTTTTTGGCATCCAACTCTCTTGGTACTTTCCAAGTGATTGTAAAAGGCGTGAGTTTCACTGGGCAAAATTCACTTACTTTTTTAAGTCTAGGTAAAATTGAATATGTATCTTTATCGTTACTTACATATGTTACTTTATCTAAATCGTAACAATTACTCGGGTTATAACCCATAAGTGTTATTTCATCTTCGCTATCGTTTGCACGAATTTCCTCTACATAAGCATATTGATAGTTATCAATATTATCATCTATTGGTTTTTTAATTTTTAGTTTATCTTTCATTTCCCAACGTGAGTCTTTATTAACTGTAATTTTAAACTCACCCTTATCCATAGGTCCTAAGTCTACAACTTTTTTAAATGGCACAACCATCTCTGGGCAATATGGGTTATCTGATTGGTAGTAGAGGGATTTAACTGTAATGTTAATATTTCTCCCATCTCTTTTTATAAAAGTCTTAGGTGCTTTGTGACATAGGTTAGGTAGAGTACCTGTTACAACAACTTCAATATTGTCGTTACTGTCAAAACCTTTTGGTGTGAAAATGTGATCTACTGGTACTTGTTTTAAAACTGGAACACCTGCAAATAAAAGAGATGTTGTTAGTAATGATAGAAATGAAATGAACTTCATTTAGCCTCCGTGTTAAATTAATCTGTTAAAATAGTTTTATAACTTCGGAGTTGATAGTTTAAGGAAAAAACATGTCTGTCTACAAAACTACACAAGCCTTGAATAGCATATAGATATTATGGAGCAAGCCTAGATATTTGCCACTTATTATTTTCTTTTTCATATAAAAAGCGATCGTGAAGTCTATTGGGTCTTCCTTGCCAAAACTCTGCGCTAATAATCTCTAAAAGGTATCCTCCCCAAAAACTTGGGCACTTAATCTTCTCATCTGATTTTTCAGCTGCCTTAACTTTGTTCTCTAAATCTTCCTTAGAGATCTTTTTACTTTGAGGAGATGCAATCGCATTTATTTGACTGGCATGAGAGCGAGAAAGAAAATATTCATTTGAATCTTCATAGCTGGTCTTCGTTGCAGAAGCTGTAATTCTTATTTGCCTATCTGCTTCTTTCCAAAAAAAACTTAAAGAGACAATTTGATTGTCTTTTATTTCTTGGGCCTTAGCACTTTCATAATTTGTATAGAATGTAAGACCACTAGAGCTTATGTCTTTAATAAGTACAACTCTACTTGCAGGAATCCCATCTTTATTAGCTGTGGCCAATGTCGCAGCGTTTGGATAAGTGATCTTTGAATCGATCATCTCTTGCATCCACTTAGAGGCCTGCTCATTGGGATTCTTTGCTAAATCCTCAATTTTAAGTTCTTTATGGTGATACTCAAGTTGTATATCTTTTAAGTTCATAGTTATTGCTGCTTTATAATACTACCATTTTTTAAACTAAGATTTATTTCGATTGCATTGTCTTTAGTTGAACTCTCAAAGTTACCCATAACAGTTCCTTTTTGAGCATCCACTTCATATTTATAATTAATTTCTGGATTTGGTTTAAATAAAATTTGTCCATTTTCTAATTCAACATAAACATCTGTTAATGGCTCGGTCACAATAACTCTTCCATCCTTAGCATCAAGAGTCGACTTAAGTGTTGAAGGAATTGTTAGATCACAAGAGACACCCTCAAGATCTTCGAAGTCCAGCTCTATAATTTGCATCGATTTATTTATAAAGTTCTCTTTAGGTGCTGATTCTAATTTACATACCCAGCTGAGCTTATTGGTATTAGTAAAACTTAAATTCATAATACCTGATGAAAAGTTGATTACAACTTCATCGAATTCATTGTCGAGAATATCGATAGAGCCTTCAAAACTATTGGTATATGTATTATCAACATATTGATAATGATCCATTATTTTAACTCGGCCACTTCTACCATTAATATCAACTAGGCCACCTAGTACTGTGACTCTATTATTTTTTTCATCAACTTCAAAAACGGGGGTGAACTTCCAGACAACGATTGCGCCAACAACAAAAAAACTGATGCTCATAAAGGCGATAATATAGAGACAGAATTTTAAAAATGAAAACGGCTTATTTTCCTTGAAGGTTTTTAGGCCTTTGCTGAGTCTGTAATGATTGGCCAAACTAGATGGTGTACCAATAGCCTCAAGAACTTGATGTATAGATTTATCTGGATAGGAAGCTATTTGGGCCTCTACTTGATTACTGACTTCTAAGACAATATTCGCTCTTTCTAAGGGAGATATGTCCTTTAGGTAGCCTTCTACTTTACTCAGGTATTGTTGTAATTCTTCTTTCATGAAGCAAATTTTATCACTGTTAAAATCAAAATCCAAAAGCTTTAGTTCAAAATTCATGTTGCCGATAAAGATAGGGTACAAGGAGTAGAAATATGTCTAAAGTAATTGATTTTCAAGCAAAGCGTAAAAATACAATCGAGAAGAAAAAAAGATCTTTTGAAAGGGTACTTTTTAGAGAGTTTTTGGGCTCATATGCTGAAATCGATAGTCACGGTAATAAATATTCTGTGAATATGGTGGATATATCTCACGATGGCTGCTTATTGCAGGTGCCTTTTGCTAAAAATCTTAAGGATCACTTCAAAGCGGGTGAGAATATGACTGTAAGAGTATATTTCACAAAAGAAGATTTCTTACCTGTAGTTGTCAATATTAAGCATGGGACTGAATATATTGATGAAAAAGGTGACGCCTATATGAGATTTGGGGGAGTATTTGATAAATCTCTACCGAGCTTTTCGGCTTTTAAGCCATTTATTGAGTTCATTTATAAATTTGCTGAATTCTCTTGTATCGAAAAAGGTGAATCAGAAGTTTATTTTCTATAATTTCATGTCTAAAATAGGACCTTATTAAAAATAAGGTCACTATGAGACATTTCATTGTTTTATTCATATTAGTTTCGTGTACTTCTAACCAGTCTATTAAAAGAAGGGATTTAGATCATTTGTATATTGGCGGAGCTCAAGAGCAATATTTTCTAGCTGATCTTCCAACTTGGTCAAATTTTAGTACTATCAGTAAGTGTAGAATCTCTACTCCAGTTAAGTATTTAAACTTTAAAAATCTTTATAGAAGTTATGGGCTAAGCTATGAAAAACTAGTTCAGTTTCAATATATGTTTAATAAAAGAATTCAAAGCTATAAAAAAGAATCAGGCCGATCAGATATTATTTTACAAGATGAGGCCTATATTTTTTTTAATGTTCAAGAACAGATTCTTGGTGGAGCAAAAGAATTTCTTAAACCAACATT
>Ga0115567_10002015_pt1 | contig 20237 bp, 30 predicted proteins | sample COGITO_mtgs_1204_2_FD_88679 | JGI IMG/M metagenome (GOLD analysis project Ga0115567, IMG submission 88679) | Pelagic marine microbial communities from North Sea - COGITO_mtgs_120412 | ecosystem: Environmental > Aquatic > Marine > Epipelagic | place: Germany:Helgoland, sampling site Kabeltonne... | reverse complement strand
CCTGCCCTCGCCGCCGCCGCCGCCGCCGCCACCCGTCAGGCCTCGCGCAGGCGCCCGCCGCCCGGGCGGGCCCGCAGCGGCGGGTCCCCGGCGCGGCGCGCAGCGGCACGCACCTTGCCGTCACGGAGCTCTCCGTCCGCCTCCATCCCGGAGGACGAGACCGACTCGGTGGCCGAGCTGTCCTCGTCGTCGTCCTCGGACGACAAGTCCCCCATCTGCCCACACCGCAGCGCGTGAGGCTCCGGGCAGGGTTGCGCGCCGGGCGCGACGCTGCGCAGAAACAGCGGCAGCGCCCAGTAGAGCCGTGCCCGAGCTGCAGAATCACCATGCCTTTCGGGGGGCCGATGTACGGGACGTCGCCGCCTGGCTCCATCTCGTTGAGCGCATGGAGGACGTCGACCCTCTCGACCTGCCAGGGCCGAGGGAAGCAGTCAGGGTGCAGGGCGGAGCCGTGGGGTGCCCGCTCTGCAACACATCATGGCAAGATAGAGGCACTGACCGTGAAATTGCCGGCGAGAATCTTGTCGCCCACGTGTTGCTTCTTGTACTTCGGGTCCGCATCGCCCTTGTCCTCCTCCTCGCCGGTGAGGCGGACGAATGCCCAGTCCATGGCATGGTCGACGATTCGATGGGCGTACACATCCAGGAGGAAGGCTATGAACGTGAGCGTGTTCAGATCGACGCAATGGCACCCTTCCCCCTCTAAAATGTCTCTGATCCACGACCTCGGGAAGATCGGCCTGTACGATGCCATCGAGGAAAACAGCCACAGCCACTCGTCCCGCTCGCGCACTGACCGGCGGTGTGCCACGTCGTCATACAGCACTGGTGGACCACGCTCCCGCTCAGGAATATCTTCGCCCACCCCGGGCCCTGCGGCTCCCGCTGGGGCAACCTCTGCCGGGGGATGCTGCACGCTGAACTGCGCTGACTCCGGCCGGTCCAATCCTCCACGGAGAGAGAGCCGGGCGGTTGGCAGCACCACAGGTGGAATCGCAGTAGGCAGGGTGGCACAGCACAGCGAAAGCCCCATCAGTAGCATAGCCCAGTGTCTTGACTGACCCGCCATGGCGATCCGCCCCAGTGAGGGACTTCCCACCAATCCCAGGCCCGTGAAAAAATAAAGAAAGTGAATGAAATTCACTGGTTTTCAGGGTCCGTTCAGGCAGGTGGGAGGCGCCACGGCTTCTCCCAGAGAGGGACGGGGGAGATGGGCTGGCAGCCCGCAGGCCAGATTCATGCGAGTCCAGCATGGGTCAAGAAGACGGGGCGCCCTGCCCGGTCCCAGGTTGGCACCCTTTACCCTGAACAACTGTGCTCGCTAAGTGCTTCCCACGAGCTGCGTGGACTCTGGGCGTATCGCTGGCGACGGCCTGCGAGGACAGGATGCGATGGTAGAAGAGGATCTAGGGTTACAGCGCTAGCATGTAGAGGGCAAGTTGCCCCAATGTGGTGGTCCTCTGCTCAAAAAAGGGTACTCAGCACGTGCGGTGCTGAGGCTGAGGTGCGGGCCCAGCGGTTCCCCGCTCTACACTGATGCAACGCATTCCTGAGCAGACGATGCTGTCACTCGATATACAAACAGTGCGCATGCTTCTTGGACTCGGGCTCGTCTTCACTTTTGCGTACACGATGTTTTCTGGTCGAGAACCAAGCGCGGTGGTGCTCACGGCGGACCAGCAGTGGAGGCTGAAAAATATTGAACCGATCGATTGGACGCAGCAGGACGTCGAGCGTTGGGCGGGGAGCGTCGGGGTCCCCGATGCAGTGAGAGGGCTCCACCGTCACAGCGTCGACGGGCAGCTTCTGCTTGCACTCACGGAGGAGGACGTGCGGCGTGACGTCCTGCCCCATCAGGGAGCCCTGCGTGTGAAGAAGCTCCTTCTCGCGCTTGCGCGGCTCAAGGGGAACTCAAACCTGCCGCCCTCTGCAAATGCGCAACTCCTCCTTCAGGAAGGTGCGCTTCGCGCCCGCTGCTCCGCGCGGAGACGGCCCCGCGCCCCACCACTTTCGCGGCGCGCCGACCCCCTGAGGGCCCTGACGGCAGCGGGCGCCCTGGCAGCGCAACTTGCGGGGAATGCAAGCGCAGCAGGGGCAGGCTGGGTGGGCGGCGACGGCGAGTCGGTGCAGGTGTACCGCATCTGGGAGCCGATGTCGCAGCCTGCGGCCATCGAAGTCTGCGCCCGAACCTCTGTGCTTGCGATTGTGAGCGGCCCGCGCGCCAGCCCCGCCGCCACGGCGCGGGCGCATTACTGCCGACGGGGCCCGCGCAGGTGCGGCTGACCCCTGAGATTTCGACGGTCGCGCGGCTGCTGGACGAGATCACCCCGCGGGTGCGGGCGCTCGGTTCCGTAGAGGCGGGCCCGGGCGCGGTCGCCACGCGGGTCGTCACGCGGTCCGGGCTGCCGGTGACGAAGGTGGGGGAGCTACCCGCAAAGGTGTTTGTGCTCGTGGGAAAGGAAGTGTACATGTATCCGACCGACACGGCCGGCGAGGTCTTCGCGGTGCCGCTGCCCGGGTCCGGGCGGAACGTCAAGGTCGAGGTGCTCTCTCACACGCCGCAGCTGCTGCTGGTACGCAACTTCCTCTCCCCGGGGGAGTGTGAGGAGGTCATCCGCGAGGCGACGCCCAAGATGGAGCCGTCGACCGTGCTGAAGCAAGGCGATCAGTCGGATGGCGAGCAGAAGGTCCCGAATTGCCCGTGCAAGCGCGCCCATGCATTTCCCGCTGGCCGCTGAGTTCCGTTCCGCTGAGCACTACTGAAGCGAGTAGCAGAGAGCTTGCCGGGGCAAAGATCGTGCCCTGCTCGCACCCTGCACACCCCAGCCGCGCTGCACACCGCAGGGTGTGACGGCACTGCGCGTAGGTGCGAGACGCGGTGCGGACGAGCTCCACAGCGTGGATGCAAGACCCCAAGGTTGCTCGCACCGCCAGATCCCCCCAGCACGCCGGCTGCCTGATAACAGCCAGCCCTGGCGCTGTCGCGCGCTGAGGGACAACGCCCGCGGGGCAGTAGCGCCGTGGAGGCGCTGAACGCGGCGCGGCGCGCGCAGGTTCGCGTGGTGGCGGCGCTGAAGGAGCGCGTGGAGGAGCTGATCAAGGTCCAGGGCGAGTGGGCAGAAGACCTCCAGGCGAGTCCGGCGCGGCGCGGTCGCGGCTCGGGCGTGCGGGATGACACGCGCGATCCCCCGCCTGTTGGATCTTCCAGAGGCGCCACCCCCGGTCGGTGCTGAGCCGAGCGGCGCAGGTGCTACGGTACGAGCCGCTCGAGCACTACCACGTCCACACGGACTACTTCGACCCCAAGTGAGCCCCTCAAAAGTTGACACTTCAGATCGCATGGATGGGCCACGCCGCGGCCCTGGGCTCTCACGGAGCGCAGCACGCAGTTGGGCGTAGCCGGGGCGTAGCCGGGGCGTAGCCGGGGCGTAGCCGGGGCGTAGCCGGGGCGTAGCCGGGGCGTAGCCGGGGCGTGGCCTGAGCTCGCGGCCCGGCCTGGGCCTCTCGCGGCCTGTGACCCGCGCGCCGCCCGCAGGCTGTACCCGAACGACCAGCGCTGGGCGTCCGGGCACAACCGGCTCGCGACAGTCTTCTTCTACCTGACCGTACGCCGCCCGCCCCGCCCCGCCCGCGGCGCCCGCCCCGCACGTCTCGGTCCCGCGCCCCGCCCCTGCGTGAGTGGGAACCCGCTGTGTTGGTTTTCGTTTGGTATTTGATGTAGTTTTCGTGCCAGTATTGAGAATGAAGTGTTCGACGCAGACCGTAGAGGAGGGCGGGGAGACGGTGTTCCCGTACGGCAACGCGGCGCCGGGCGAGCTGCCCAAGATCCACGCCTACGGGCGGTGCGAGGACGCGCGGGCGGGGGCGCTCAAGGTCCCCGCGGTGCAGGGGAACGCCATCATCTTCTACTCGCTGCAAGCGCGGGGGCACCCGCGCGGCGCGCTCGACCCGACGAGCCTGCACGGAGGCTGCGACCCAATCAAGGGTACGAAGTGGGCCGCGAATCTGTGGATCCGCAACGGCCCGAAGCTCTAGCGGAGCGCGTCGTGCGGGGGGTGGGTGATTGAAGCGGTTGTACAGGACGGTGCTGCGCACCAGGCGCAACTAGCAAGCCACAACATGGACCGGAACCGCCAGGGGAGATGCGCGTAGATGGGTCGGCGCTCCAGCCGCCCGGCGCTCGCGGTTTGTTCGTGGAGTTGGAGCCATTGCGCCCATCAGTGCAGAGTCTGCACTACAGACTGACTTGGTTCAAGGGTGGCGGGGGCGAGATGCTCCCTCGTCCGGCATCGGGCGACGTCGAAATGAAGCCAACGCATGGCAGCGCGTTGGCTGGCGCCCAATTGCCGCCTGGCTCGACTTTCGATTCCCATGTGAGCAACCGGCGGCAGGAGGGGGACGGGGAGGGGGAGGGGGAAGGGGAGGGAAAGCGCCGGGGACTGGCACATGCCGACTCCCTTGCATTGCAAGTAGGCGAGGAGAAGGTGGTGCGACGCATGACGCCAATGAAAGATATGACGATGACACCACCCCACCTTGTCAAGGTAGCTTGCCCCTCCTCGCCCCAAAATGTTTGGGTGCTGCTGTGACGGGACACTGAGTTTGTGGTCTTGCAGTCGTACCATGGTTCCTGGCGCTTCTCCGACAATGGCGACGACCCGCAGAAAACAGCAGATCGCCGTCGCGCGATGATCTGGGGAACTGTTGCCACCGTGGTCGGCTTCGTCGCAATCGTGGCACTAGGATACCTCTGGGTGGGCAAACCCCTCCAAACCTCGTCGCTTGCTCTGTGCTGCCAGCGTCTCTCAACTGCTTGCACGGGCAACAGGCTTCAATCAACTGGCGGTGCGCGCACTGGGATCCGATGGCGTCGGCTCTGAACATGGCGCCTGAGGACAACTACCTCTTGCTCGTCGGCAACGCGCAGGCAGGGACCTCGATGATGTTCCAAAAGGGCTCGAACGGCGCAGGAGCCCCCGCGTTGCGTCAGCCACTGCCCGTCGCGTCCGCGTCCAAGTGGGTCTCCGCTGCAGTCATTCTCTCCTTGGTGGCTGACGGGACGCTCAGTCTCGACGACCACCCGCAACGCTACATACCCGCATGGGGCAACCTCTCAGACGCCTCCCCGCCGCCCGACGACGACCCGCGCCGCCGCGTGAAGCTCCGGCAGCTGCTCTCCTTCACGTCCGGCGTCGAGGGCGCGGCGTCCACATGCGACGAGGCGGAGGTGCCGCCGGGGGCGCGCTATTCGGCCTGCGCGGGGCGCATCTACGCCGACCTCGCTGGGCAGGCGTTCGAGCCGGGCGCCGAGTTCGCGTACTCGTGGCGACACCTCCTGGTCGCGGCGGCCATGGCGGAGGAGGCGACGGGCAGCGCGTTCAGCGAGCTGCTCGAGGCGCGCGTGGCGAGGCCGGTTGGGATGGAGGACGGGCCTGCGTACGCGCCTGGCCCGTGGGGCCCCGCGGGCGGGCTCGAGATCTCACCTGGCGACTACGCGAAGTTCTTGGGCGCGCTGCTGCGCGGGGACAGCGGGATGAAGGGGGTGGTCGAGGCGGGGATGTTCTGGGACTGGACCGCGGACGTGCGGGGGTTCAACAACTCGGTTTTTGAAGTGTACGAGCGCGTCGGGATCTACGACAAGGTGCAACGGTGGCACTACTCGCTGGGGCACTGGATCGAGTGCTACCAGGGGGACGGTCGCACCCGACCCCCTCGCGCGTTAGATTGAGCGAAAATTAGCCCGTTGGCTGTGTCCTGTCATCGGTGCTGCCAACTGGTTTCGACCTGCAGCGCTTGGCTGATTGAGGGGGGCGAACACAGATTGGGAGGGGACATGCAGGCAGGGTGGCTTGACTGTACAACTGCATCAAAGCTTCGGGGCACTTGGCTTCTACCCAGTGATCTCGAGGTATGTACACGCTCAACAGCACGTGTGTGTTTGTCTACCTTTCTCCTACTGTGTGCCTCGTACACGATAGTCAAGGATGGCGTTGAGCCGGGAGGACTTGGGGTTTCCGCACTGGACACCACGACCCCTTTTCGCCGCAGCACGGCCTATTTTCTTATGGCAGAGTGGGTGTCTGGCTCGCAGCCCGCTGAAGGAAGGCTCCAAGACGCACTGGGCAATCGTAGTACCCACAACAGACTTGAAGGACCGCCATGGTACTGCCGCCCGCCGCGCCTCGGCGAATCGCTCACGCGCTGGCTGCTGCGGGCAAGCGACACTTATCCGACAGCACCCGGGGTGGCCTGCAGGTTACAAGCCGGCGGCGGCGATTGAAGTGTACCGGACTGCTTACCCGGCGATTCTGAAGGCAAGCGAGCGCTTCGAGGCCGACAGGGACGGCGCGTGGCCATCGGGTTGCTCACGCTAATTGCGCTGAACTGAAATAAAGGCTCTTACTGGTTGCCGGCGCAGCTGTCTGTGTGCCGCGGATGTAGCGAGCGCAGCGTACAGAACAGTTCTTAGGAATCTACAGTTGCTATCGCCCTGAACCTTGACCGTTTCAAAGCCAAACTGACGGTGAGCGAAGATACGCGTGAACACCTTCTTTGCCCGTGAACGACTTCCGCCAACCAAAACATAAGATGAGGATTATTGGCAAGCGTTTTCACAACTAGCGCCCAGGTGGGTAAGGTAGCGCCCATGTCTACCTGTCTGCGAGCACCCTCGAATAACGCGCGGTCAACGTCCGTGTTGCGAGCCAACACCCGTGAGGGCTCTACTCGCACGGTGAGGGCCCAAACACTAGAAAGACACCAGAATGAGGACACAACAAGGTGCCTGGGTAGAGGGAAAGCACTCAGACGGCAACTTGCGTGTCTGTACTACAGCACGTCAGGTGCGCGGCGTTTGGCAATGCTGTTGCACGCGCGACTGGGTCCCGGCTTACAGACTCTGCCCTGCGCCCCCCACAGCCTCACAATTCCATGCAGCAGCTATTTTGTAGCAGTATCCATCGGCAGCGCAGATCGCCGAGACCTCAAGCATGAGCTCTACTTGCCGCCCTGGTGCTTGACGGTCAGCCAGATCTCAGCAATTGCGCCGAACGCAACGGCCACCACAGCGACGTCAGCGATGGTGTGGTGGATATTCCGCGGCTTCGATGCCTGGATTCTCGGCTTGAACGCCCGCAGGACCTGCTGGCCGCCGCGAACGACCTGACGTGGAAGCATGGCTCGGCACGCAGGGGACCCTCGGTTGTGACCCTGTGAAAAGCGAGGCGAAAATTCATCTTCCATTGGCTCTCGAGAGCCACTTTACATTCCCCGGATCGCATCAAGATGGTGGCAATGGCCCTGTCTCGCCAGGACACGCGGTTGCGGGACGGCCTGCTCCGAAGATGCGGATAGCTGTCATCGTCCTTGTTCTGGCACTCGTGCAACTCGTGGCGCCCATTCTCGATGAGGTGACTTCGCCGGGAACGGTGCCGGCTTGCGCCCAGTGCGGATCTCTTCGAGCGTCCATGGCAGTCGTGCCACACGGACGGCTCGGAGCGATTCGAGTGTGCGTCGGCTGTGCTCGGAGTCTCAAGGCTGAGGGCAAGCATGTGATCAAGATGTCTCAGCGCTGTTCGTCTTGCGTTCGGCGAGCGACATTTGGCCCGCTCGGCAGGCCGCCCGAGCGATGCAAGGAGCACAGATTGGACGGCGAGGTGGACACCGCGAACAAGCGCTGCCGCCATCCAGACTGTGGCCGGCAGCCGACATACGGCGATCCGACGAATGGTGGGCCAACACACTGCATGGAGCACAAGCTCGAGCACCACTCGAATCTCAAGCGCAAGTCCTGGCGACCCTGCCAAGCCCCAGAGGGTGCACGCCTCCCCCACTTGCCCGGCGGCGCCACACGGTTGATGCTGGATCCCATGATACTGACGGGCCTGGCAGGATGCCGTAAGCGAGCGCGGTTTGGGCTCTTTGGCGCCATGTCGAAGTTCTGCGCGCGGCACAAACACGCGGCGCACATCGACCTGGGAAACCGCCGCTGCCAGCACGTTGGGTGCCTCAAGCAGCCGACTTTCGGCGATCCCGTGCAGGGCAAAGGTGCAGAGACAGCGTGCGCTGCGAAAACGTGTCTTCTAGACGCGCGCGCCGTGCGCGTCGCGCGCGCCGTGCGCGTCGCGCGCGCCGTGCGCGTCGCGCGCGCCGCGCCCTGATGCGGGCGGGGCGGGGAGGCAGGAGGGACTGCGGGGCGCCGGGCGCTCTTCTGCAAGCGGCACAAGCGGCCGGGGGACCAGGATCTCCGCAACATGCGCTGCCACCACCCAGAGGGCTGCTCGCGCTGGGCCTACTACGCGGACGCAGACCCAAGCCGGCGCGCGCCGCGCTTCTGCGCCAGGCACCGAAGAGAGGGTCAGGTCCGCGCGGCGTACTCCAATTCGACGGGCGGCACGGGCGCGGCGCTGGCGGGCCCGACGACGTGCCCGCGCTGCCAGTCGCGCGTCTCGCGGCGCAACCTCGCCAAGCACCGGCGGTCCTCGCGCTGCGCTCGCGAGGCCCGGCGCCTGGCCGCGACGGGGCGCGCGTGGCGGGTCGGGAGAGACCTCACAGCCGCGCTGCGCGGGCGACTCATGTACCGCCACCCCTCACTGTCGTCGTCGCCGGCGCCGCACGCGGAGCTGTTTATCGCGGCAGCGGACGGCCGCAACGAGACGCGGAGTGGCGCGGGGAACTTCACGGGTGCGTGCTCGGCGTGCCGGCGCCGCAAGAAAGGCCTCGCGCACTGCCGCGTGCGGCTGGGGCACACTGAGGCGGGACCGGCGCGTGCGCTCGCAACGTCGCTCCGGAAGACCTCGCAGTTCGTCGGCGTCGGGTGGAGCGAGCAGAAGGGCCGCTGGCGTGTGCGCGTCGTGGTCGGGGGGCGCGCGCAGCACGTCGGCTTCTTCGACGACGAGCTCGAGGTGACTAACCCGAACTTGGACTGATCCGGGCGGTGCAGGTGTTGACTGATCCGGGCAGGGTGGGCGTTGGCCAGTCGTCTGATCGGAGAGGGGCGTGGGCAGGCGGCGCGGGCCCACGACCGATTTCTCATGCAAGCGGCGCCTGCGAACGCGGGAAAAACTGCGCCGAGGCTCAACTTTCGCAAAATCGAGCTGAGGACGCCGCGTCCAGAGGCCAACAGCACGTTAAGCCAGGGTGCTGCTTCCTGAGGCGTGTCAAACAAGTAAATTTAGTTTTTTTACTCAGCTCTGTAATCTTCTTTGGCCAGTCTTCTTGCAGCAACCTGGTTTTTTTGAGCAGCGGAATGCCGTGTCTGGAATTGTTTTTTTACCGATATAAATGCGGCGAAAAACGCGCGCAAACACACCATCATGGCCCTCGTAAAAACTACACATCATGCTGATTCTGTCCCTGACGCTCTTTGACTCGTCTCACTTCATTGCTTCTCACCCTCACGCGCCACGCCCCTCTCCACGGTGTCCCGCAGGATGCGACTGGCCTCCCTGATGGCCTCCGCCATCGCCCCCGAGTCGGCGTACTTGGAGCTGTGCCACGACGTTACGTTGACGATCAGCTCGTCCTCGTGCACGAGGTAGCCGAGCCCGTAGCCGTCGTCGCACACCGGGCCGAAATTGAAGATCACGTTCCACGGCGTGGTCACGTTGCTCGTCGACATCACCCACGTTGACGCCGCGCCGAACGCCGGGTCCGTGAACATCGCTGGGCTGCACGACGCGTCGCCAAACGACAGCGGCGGCGAGCGCGGCGTCACGCCCTGCGCCACCTTGTTGAGCGCCAGAAGGTGCCGGTCCACGCCCTGCCGCCGCGCGCGCCGTCAAGAATGCCGTTGGGGCCGTTCGCCGAGGAACGGCTCGTCATGAAGCCCGCATGAAGCCCGCATGAAGCCCGCATGAAGTTCACAGGGGGTGTGGTGGAAAATCAGGATGCGGCGCGAGGCACGAGGCGAGCAGCACGGCCCTGTTGCGATGCGGCATCCTGAGGCGGGGTGTGGGGCGCTGCCTGTCCGTTGACCGCCAGCTTCGAGATCGTATTCTGCGTCTGGATCGCGCGGAGAACCTGCCCCCCGTGCGGTGTTTCCTAAACACACCCATTACCAGAAATTTGCGCGAGAACCACTTACAGCAGAGCACGTGACATGCTGGGTGGGAGTGGGGTGCAAGCTAGGGTCTGGCGCTCTGAGCATGCTGAAGAGGACCAGGCGCAGCAGCCAGAACCGCGCACTCCTTTTCTCAGATACTTTTCCCAAAATAGGCGCCGTGCGGGGCGTACCAGCTCGTAGCGCTCCGAGGCAGAGTGGTTCTGGTAGCCCGGACGGACCGGGCGCTTGTCGGCGGAGAGTGCCACGCACATGTCGCGTGCCTCCTCGTGCGCCGAGCGGATGCACTCCGTCCGCCCGTGGAAGAACCTGCGCCCCGCGCGGTGTCCCCTAAGCACACCCGTTTTGCACCGGACACCAACGCGATGAAGTAACTTTAACGCGTAAAGTAACTTTAAAGCTTGTAGTAGGGCGGGGCCGAACCTGCGCGTGGAGCACGACTCGTACGTTGCGCCCATCCGCCCGTGCCTGCCGCCCCGCCCCGCCCCGCGCGCGACTCTCACAGGAACGACCCCGCTTGCGCAACAAGGCCATGCGGTGCTCTTTCTCTCGGCGCAGGCTTGCACGCGTGCGCACGGGGCTCGCGCGGTGGGGGTTAGGTGCGCAGGGAGGCACAATCGATAATATGCGAGCTGGAAAATCATCTGCGAGAATCCGTCTGGGGAAAGCTTCCAGCCCTGTATCGGTGCAGGATTCATTCTTGAATCATTCTTTTGGGCCGAGCGGCCACGCGGCGGTTACAAACGGTTTGCAGGGGGAGCAGAGCCGCGCGCGCACCGCAGCGCGCTAGGGCGGGCCGGCCGGGGCACGGTTCACACGTCGCGGGCGCCCGGTCCGCTGCCGCGCGGGGGCGCGGGGCCCACACGACCTTGATGCGGCGCTTGTCGACGTCGTCGAGCGCGAGCGTGAAGGTGTCGTGCCCCTCGACGAGCGAGAGCGCGCGCGCGCGTGCGGCGCGCATCGCGCGATCGATCGCCTCCGGAAGCTCGAAGCGGAGCTCCGCCGGCCCGCTGCTGCGCCGGCCTGGGAGCTCCGCCGCTTCCGTCAGGCGCGGGAGCCGCGCCCAGCCGTCGGGGTTCTCGGAGTCCTGCAGAAAGGAAACGTAAGTGGCGGAGATTGAGAGGATGCACGTTCACGGGCAGCACTCACTTTGTGCGCAGAAAAACGAGGCGGTGCCTACACAAGCGGGGGCAGGGGACCGGCGGTGCACCTGCATGTCGTACCACGTCTCGGACAGCCAGCGGTTCCACGCGATGCCGTCCGCGTACGAGTGCTCGAAGTTGATCCCGAGCGTGCCGGATGGGTCCGAGATGACCTGGAACTTGTCGTACCACCTGCACGCCGCCGCGCGGCAGCAAGACCGGTCAGACCCTGTTGGACCGGCCAGGTCCAACCCGGCGCGCGGTGGTCTGGGATGATGAGGAGAAGCGGGCGGGGCGCGCCTGTTGGACATGTTCTCGCCACTTGCGCCGCCGTGGAGCAGGAGCTGCGAGCGCTCGTGGCTGCTGTTGGCGCTCTGCCGCAGCACGCAAAACACGGCGTGAGCCAGGGCGCGCGCGGGCGCGCGGACCGGCCGTTCACCTTCCTCCGGCCCCCACGGAGCGTCTTTCCTCTAAGCGGAAAGTCACTCCGCGGGGCCCATGGAAACATGTATGGGAGCACGGGCGGGGCGGCGCCTGGGCGTCGAGGCAGACGATGAGGAGCGCCGAGTCCACCACGGAGAGCACTCGGCGGTTCCCGCCGTGCTCCTCGAGCACGCGGCGGTGCGCCGCCCACGCGTCGCGATCCTCCATTGTGAGGCAGCCGACGCCGACCGCGCTGTCGGGAACGGGCGGAACCGTGTCGATCAGGTGCTGGATCTGCCGCTGGAGCGCCTCGATCGAGAGCATCGTGCAGCCGTCCTGCGCGCGCGCACGGTGCGTTTGTTGACTACAGACCGACGTCGAATCTGCCGTTGGACCGAGGAGAGAAGGGGGCAGGGACTAGCTTCTCCACAGAGTTTCTTTACTATGGTCCTTGGGAAGACCTGCGAGAGCACGTCGACGCGGAAGAAGCGGTTCGCGCGCATGAGCACGATGTGCGTGGTGTCGGGGAAGAAGCGAAGCGTGTCACGCCCGTGCTGCGGGATGCGCGCTGTCCCGAGCAGCCGCCCGATCGGAGCCATGCAGCCCTGCCGGAGGGGTCGGCGCCGGCGCTCAGCCTAAACGCTTGTGCCCTCCTCGCGTGCCTCTCTCCTTGCCCGCCCTCTCAACACAACTATTCCCCCTTTTCCCGCTTGTTGTCATTAACCGTGTGTTTCCCCGAACGCTTGCGCCCGCGGGGGCGGCGGGTGCAGCGGGCCAGCGGCACGCCGCGGCGGGCGGGCGGGCGGACGTTGTCGGGCTCCATGTGCCCCCGGAGGAGCTTCTGCTGCCACCGGAACGACGAGATGATGAACTTTGCGAGCCGGCGCGACTGCGGCATTTGCCCCTGCGCCCAAACTCTTATCAGAGATCACACACTCCGAGAGGATCAAGGAAGTGGTGGCCCTCGCCGGGTGAGCGCCGCGCGACGGCGCGCCGGGCGTCCACGGGGCGGCGGTGTGCCTGGTTGTCGTTGTCGTCGCGGAGCGAGTAGCCGACGTTGACGTGCACAGGCCCCTGCCGCACGGGCGCGCGTTGGGCGGCGCTCTCAGCAACACACGACATCCTCCAACCTCACGGAGTAGAGGATCGATCTCTTGGGGAAGAATTCTTCCCCAAGAGCGGAGGGGTCTGGTGTCACGCTATGTTTCTCGATAGTAGTAGAAGAAGAATCCCTTTAATGCCAAACAGTCGCAGATCGCAGAGCGAAAAACAGTGGGCGAGCAGGGGCCGGGAGACCACGGCAAGGAAGCCGCAGAACAAAAAGTTGGGGGGTTGCCCCCCGTCAGGGGGCTCGGGGAGTGAGGTTCGGTGCGGCGGCGCACCGGCGAGCGCAGCTGGAGGTACATGTCGTCCCAGAACTTTTCGATGTAGCTGTAGGGGTACCCGTTCCCGGCGCTGCTCGCAATCTGCGCGCGGCGGGTGCGGTCAGCCGCGCGGCGCCGCCAGGCCGCCAGGCCTCGGCGGGGCGGCGGGGCGGCACCAGCTCCTCCTGCAGCCGGGGCCCCTCATTTTGCCGGAACACCTCGACATTCTTGGTGTGCGCAGCCAGCTCGTCTGGCTCTATGAGCGGCCTGCTCGACCACCCGCACAGTAAGAGCCACCGCTGTCCGCTCTCCTCGCCGGGCCGGGGGGTGCTTGAGCTCGCGCAAGGCCCTGGGCGGGCGACAGCACCGGAGGCTTTTGAGGTAGCGGTCGAGCGTATCGTCAAGCTTGGGGATCGGAAGCGTCGGGAGCCCCTGGAAGTTGTCAAAGTAAAGCTTGTCAAAGTCGTAGTACGGCGGCTCCTGGGCGGCGGGTGAAGTCGCCTGACGCGACGAAGGTCTGCACCCTGGCCTGGTCAGGCGAGACGATGCGGGCCCGATGCGACGCGACTGATGGATCTGGCCTCCAGCTCCTTGGACCGCTCCTCGCGACAGCAGCGCGGCGAACTGTTGCTGCGAGCCGCCGAGCCTCGCCACAAACATCATCCTATCCAAAGAGCCCGGCGCGCGACACCAGTAGAGGCTGTCGCAGAGCCAACGCGCACGGAGTGCAGTCAGCAACGCTTTCTTACGCCCTCGCGATCCAGACCTTCGGCACACCTGCTTCAGGTAGCGACGTCGCCGCGCCAACGCGGTTCGCAACCCTCGCTGTGAGGTTTGACGTAAGGGCTTGTTTGACCCTGGGGGGCCACTTTTGCAAAAGTGGCCTCGCCTAACGATTCTCCGCAGGCAATGGCTCCAAGGGCTCTAGCCGTTTCCAGAAAGCTAGTAGGTGGACACTCGGAACGCGCCGCCTACTCGGAACGCGCCGCCTGGGCTGGGTTCGAGATGAGCGAGCCAGCGACCCCGACGCAGTCGCCGGTGCGGCCGACGACTGGACATGGCGCAAGTGGGAGGTCCGGTCAAGTTTCGTCACCCACCCGCAGCAGCGGGGAGCGATATTCGGTGTTCGGCTCCCGCGGCGGGAAGATGAGCCAATCCAAGCCTAAATCGGATGTCGAATGGGCCATATACCGTGCCAAGCAGCTTCCAGGTACTCTTGCCCCTTCACACATCTGTCTCATGGCTGGCCGTAGTCGACAAAGTCTCGCTCCTCACGAACTGCAGCGCGCTCTCTGACTGACGCGCACACAGGACCCGGACAGTACAAGACTGATTACGGGACAAAGGTCAACGGTGGCAAATTCAACCTCTCTCGACCCAAGACAGATGTGGAGTGGATGATCTACAGGGCTTCCATGATCCCCGGCCCCAGCGACTACAATCCGCAAGAAGTTCCGATCAGGGGCGGCGTGAAGTTCAGCGACGCCAATCCAAAGTCAGATCTGGACTGGACGATCTACAACGCCAAAAACCGACCAGGGCCCGGGACATATAACCCAGACAGTGGCTACAAGATAAACGGTGGGCGGTTCTCTACCTCTCGCCCAAAGAGTGACGTGGAGTGGACCATCTACCGAGCGAAGCAGATACCCGGCCCAGGAGCCTACGGAATATCAAGGGACCTCACGTCGGTGACACTCCTTGCCCATGCTGGTGCCGGTATCCGGAGAACGTTTTTGTGGCGCAATATGCCCTGACATGTGGAGGGGGCACCGTGTTGCAGAAGGGCGGCAAGTTCAACCTCTCGAAGCCAATGTCGGACGTGGACTGGATGGTCAAAAACGCCAAGTGCCAGCCCGGGCCGCAAGACTACAACGCCGACGCCTCATACAAGGTAGACCCAAGACCACACCCCCGGACACGCAGCCGCCTGGCGGCCTTGTGACGGCGCTGTGCCGGCAGATCGGCGGCGGCAAGTTCAACCTCTCGAAGCCTCCGTCGTCGCTCGACCTGGCGATTCGCCAGGGCATGCAGTCGCCCGGCCCCGGCGAGTACAACTCGGAGCTCACGTCTATCGGTCGTCGATCGGGACGGATGCCGTATGAAGTGTCTCAGCCGTCGATTCCGCCTGAGCAGCGGCCCAAGACCGCTTCATCGGGGATCCCACCCGAGGCCCGCCGCACCCCCAAGCCCAAGGACCAGCTGCATCGCGCGCAGGAGCCCGGATTAGAGAAATCGCCAGCACGGCCGCAGACCAGCCACGGGATTCCAAAGGAGGCGCGGGGCAAGATGCTGCGTCCTGAGTCGGCGCCAAGACCCCTGCCTCCGCGCGCTGTGTCCGCAGAGCCGCGGCAGCGCTCGACGCACAGCGAGGGCACCCGGGCTCGGACGCCAGCGCGCCAGCCTAAGCCGTCGCCGGAAAAAGCGCCGCCATCGCAGCCAGACAGCGCAGAGCGGAGCACGGTGCGCGCTGTTGCCGAGGTGTCCCGACCGCAGACGGTGGGGGCGGTCGCGCAGGGCGCGGGGGCGGCGAGCGACACCGGCAGCGCGGCGGACAAGGGCCGCGCGACCCACTCTCTGCAAAAGTCTCGGCGAGCGGCGCCAGCGCGGGCGCAGCGCGGGCGAGACACTCGGTCGCCGCTGGCCTCAACGTTCCCTGCCCCTGTCCCGCGGACCCCCGCCCACGGGAGCATTGGGCGTCCGCACAAGCGGATTCCGCGGAGTGTGAACAAGCGGGCTTCGGCGAGGAGCGCGAGCGTGCTGTCGTGGGAGGGGCGGGGGCAGCTCAGCGAGAACGCACGGACTCTGTTCGATCTGGCCATGCAGAGTGATGAGTTCCGGAAGCTTATGCAGATGTATACGGGAGCATCTGACCCAACCCCGCTGGTCGAAAAGTACGCAGCGACATGGACTGTACCGTAATACACGTGTTTCTGTACGTGCAGACTAACGCCTGGCATGCAGGAGAAAGACGTGTGTGCCAGGCTTTTTCACTCAGCCTGCCGCTGCCCCACTGGCACGCCACTAGCCTTGCGTAAACTTCGAGAATGCAGCCCACGGGTTTGCAGCACCCAGCGGCGCGGAGTCAGCATCTGCGAGCTGCTGCATCTGAGCGGCCAGTGCGGACCCTCCTGCGTTACTGTTCCGTGTCTTCAGCTGTGCCGTGTAGCTGCTAGCTGCTGCTGCCACTGACCCCGACTGTGGCGCCATCCCGGCTGCCTGATCAAATGACGCAGCCGACGAATCCTCCTGCGCCAGTGCCTGCATCGCTGATGCCAGCGACCCCGTCGAGCCTGCAGCTGCCGTCTCCGCTGCCGGCTCCTCAGGATTCTCTGCTGCCGCTTCCTCAGGGGCCTCCGCTGCCGGCTCTTCAGGGGCCTCAGCCTCCTGCGCAGGCTCTTCTGCGGCAGCTACCTCTGGCGACGCTGGCTCCTCCTGGGGCTCCGCGGGAGCCTCTTGAGGCGCCTCGTCGTCCAAATCCTGACCAGCGATCGCCGCCACTGCCTCCTCCGCGCTCGGGCCTGCAGGCTGCTGCACGCCGTACTGCACGGGATAGCCCCAGTCGGGCACCGCAAGTGGTTGCGGGGGGCCAGGCTTCTGCGTCGCTGAAACCGTGACCTGCTGCGCACCGGTCGCACCGAGCGTAGCCCCTGAGCCCCCAACACCACCGACGTTGGCGCCTCCTGCCTTCCACGCATTGTAGTAGGCAGTGCTCGACGGAGCCAGAGGCGCAGGCGCCGTTGGCACCGTCAGCAGGTCTGCGTCTGTCACCGTCATCCCGGCGCAGCCAGTCCCGCAGCCTGGGCCCATCGCGCCGGCCGGCTGGTCGGCGTAGCCACTGGAACTGACCCCAGAAACACCCCCAGTAACGGCGCCCGTCTGCGACGCCTCCCCTGCACCGCCCCCGTCGGCGCCACCCGCCGGCCCCACCTTGGCTGCTGCGGCATCCATGGCCAGGTCTGCGATCTTCTTCGACACCTGGGGTGAGGTGATTACCCGCGTCACAGCCTCGGCGATCTTCTTTGCTTCCTCCTCAACCTTTTTCTGCCGTGCCTCCATGTGCTCTTCGACAGCCTCCAACGCAATTTTGTACTGCTCACTCTCTTCCCCGTCGGAAGCGTCGGCGCCTGCCTTGTCCTCCGCCTCAGATGCCCCGCCCTCAGCTCCCTCTGTTTCTGCCTCGGAATTTTCCTCAGCTCCTTGAGCCTCTCCCTTAACTGGTGCAGGTCCGTCCTTGCCCTCCTGCGACCCAGTCTCGCCCCCCACTGGGTGAGGCCCTTCCTTGCCTTCCGGGGGAGGCGGGCCCTTCGCCCCGGGCGGTTCCGTTGGCGTAGGCCCTTCCTTGCCGTCTGGACCGGGCGAAACTTCTCCACCAGGCTCCTGATCGCCTTCCCGGAGCGTCTGAACGCCCGCCGAGTTGGCGAGTTTGAGCGACGGCTTAACCGGCGCCCGAAGCTGCACGCGCCCCGAAACAAACTGCCCGTTGACGTACCCGACAGCCATGGCCGACCCGTACCCCTTGTTCTTCTGGAAGTTGATGCCTGTGAGCCGCAAAGACCCGCCCTTGACAGCAATGGTGCAGTGCGAGTTGCTCTCAAGACACGTAGAGGAAATTGGCGGAAGGCCGCCCTCGGCCTGCTCCAGCTCAACAAGACTCCGTGGTGCGGACCCCACGACATTCATAGCCACCGCAAAACACGCGGCAAGCGTTGCGACTCCTGCCAGAAGCAGCGCCGCGGCGACCGCACCGCGGGACGGCGGTACCACCGCCCGCATCTGTGCGGTGAGCACCACTTCGCAAAGACGGTTGAGTAATTATTGAGTCACCGAGGCGGGTCCGTCTGGGCAAATTCCGGGTTGAAATATTTCAGCCAACTTTCTCCTCGCCCAGATGGCTCCAAGTCCCTTTTTTTAGAATACCAGCAGCAGCTCGTGAGCTAGTCGACGACATGCCTGCCAAGGGTGCCGCGAAGGTGCGGCGCTACCCGTCCCCAAGCGCGGGGGCACGAAGCGACAATGATGCAGCTCAGTCAGTATGAGGGGGTGGATTTGGCGATTGCGGGAGCGGAGCTGCTGTCAGTCTCGTCTGTTCGGACGCTGGAGTGCCTCTGTGTGCTCCTCGTGCGGACAGCCAGGCGCGGCGCTGGCGCTGGAACTGGCGCACGGGCAGCTGATAGCGGCGGACTTTCCGCTTCTGGCACCGTTGTTAGCTCCAGTATGTTGCTCGGTCTCCTTGACTGGTGCTCCTTTGTGTGCTGACGCACAGAGCAGCGCCGAGGTTCTGGCCTCGTGCCGGTCCCTCCGCACTGTGAAGTTCGGATCGGCCGCGTTGCGTGAGGCGTGCGGGTGGCATGCAGTGAGCACAGCCTCAGATGGACTAGCGCTTGGCAAATCCCACCAGCTAGGCTGCCCTCCACTCCCTCTGGATGCATGCGATTCCCATGGATGCTTCAGCGACGGCTTGGGAGCGCGCACGGAGTCGTGCGACACTGTCGTACGGCACACGTGGGCATAATGGTGCAGCATCACACGTTTGTGGCTGCTTCTCTGTGAAGTAGATTGAGGTTCTTTAGACCAGCATGGAAGATCATCACACGAGCGTTGTCTTGTGCTGACCTGAAGTGTGATCCGAATGTGCAGGGCGGCGCTACTGCCAAGGCCCAGAAGGCCGCGGCCGCCGTGAAGCAGGGCCTTCGCTCGAAGAAGTCGACCAAGGTCAGGAAGAGCTCTACCTTCCACCGCCCGAAGACCCTCAAGGCGGCCCGCGCCCCGAAGTACCCCCGCAAGTCGGCGCCCAAGACCAACAAGCTGGACCAGTTCCAGATCATCAAGTACGCCCCTGCCCGCCTGCCCGTACCGTGCCAGGCCGCCCCTTGACGGTGGAGCTAGAAATGGCCGAAGCTGAGAAGGATTACTGCGCCCCGCATAGTCAAGCAATGTTGAACGTGCGCCGTGGGATCTCTCGGGGTAGAGGCGTGATGCCTACAAGCGCGAGCTGACTGGCCGAACCTCCCGCAGGTACCCGCTCACCACTGAGTCGGCTATGAAGAAGATCGAGGACAACAACACGCTGGTGTTCATCACCGACGTGCGGGCAAACAAGCGCCAGATCTCCCAGGCTGTCAAGAAGATGTACGATATTGCTTGCGCCAAGGTCAACACCCTTGTGCGGCCGGACGGGGTGAAGAAGGCATACGTGCGCCTGACGCAGGACTTCGATGCCCTGGATGTTGCCAACAAGATCGGTGAGAATACCGCGCTCACACCCCGCTACCGCACGCGCTGCAAAACGGGCTGGTGCTCCCCGCTCCCAAGAAGTTGGTCGCTGATTCCGAGTGCCCGTTCTGCAGGCATCATCTAAACATGGGGATGCGCATTTACTGGGGAACTTTTCATAATAGTTGGTCAATGAATGTCCAAAGATGAATTCAATAGTCGGACCCGCGCATGCTGCGCTGCGCAGCGCTTGCTGCGCTGCGCAGCTCTTGCGTGCCTGGTGTACTAGGCGTGCAATGGCAGCTGCGCCTCTGCCGCTCACAGTCCCTTACTTGCCCAGTACGCACGAACGTCTTCGAAGCTCGCCGCAGCTGCCCCTTCGTGCAGCGTTGCGGGCGCTGCTGCGCCAGCGCGGCGGATTGCGACTCGGTAGGCGTGCAGCCACGCGTCAGTCCCCATTATGGGCGCCGCGTCGGCGCGCGACCAGCTCTCATCCTCGTCCGCGGCCAACCGATCCATCCACGTCCCGTGCCAGCCCCCATAGACAACGCTCGGCGCCCGCACGCATGCGCTGCATGGCCAGCCGTGCGCGCACGCGCCTCCATCCTCCTCTGCACCCTCTGCACCCTCCTCTGAACCCTCCTCCTCAGGCTCGCTCTGGATCGCGGCTGCATGCCCCACGAGATACGCATCCAGCGGGTTCCTCGGCTCCTTCCCCGTTGCCGTCGACGCCTCGCACCCGCGCGCGCCCCCATCGTACCGGCGGAGCGTCGTATCCGGCGGGGATGGGCGCGGCGTGGCGCGCCGCGGCTGCGGCGGCGCAGCAACGTCATCCCCATCCTCGCCAGCCCCGGAGGCCGCCGCGTCTCTCGCGGGCCACGGAACGGGTGCCGGCATCGACCCTTCGCGCCGCGCAGCCTCGGCCGGCACCCCGGAAAAGCACGCCGCCGCGGGCGCGGCGCGCACAGCGCGCGGCGGGCTCCGCGTGGGCACCGGGAGGTAGCGCCGGGGCAGCGCGGCCTCCCGTGGCGG
>Ga0115567_10002009_pt1 | contig 20261 bp, 7 predicted proteins | sample COGITO_mtgs_1204_2_FD_88679 | JGI IMG/M metagenome (GOLD analysis project Ga0115567, IMG submission 88679) | Pelagic marine microbial communities from North Sea - COGITO_mtgs_120412 | ecosystem: Environmental > Aquatic > Marine > Epipelagic | place: Germany:Helgoland, sampling site Kabeltonne... | reverse complement strand
GCGGAAGAGGACGCGGAAGCGCGCCTGCGAGCACGCGTCGTTCCGCGGCGCGCTGCCGTCGGCAGGCTGCTCGTTGCAGCGCCCAATGGCGAGGTCTGTGAAGCGCGCGACGCCCGCCTCGACCGCGACGCGCGTCGTGCCCGCCAGCCGCGGGCAGCGCGCCGCGTTCTGCGCGCAGACCGCCTCGCGGGAGTTGCCGCACTGGAAGGGCTCCGCGGGCGGGCATGACGGCGTTGGGCGGCCGTACGAGAGGAGCTCGGCAGTCATTTCGAGCGCCAGCGCGTGAGCGGTCACGAGCAGCCCGAGTTCGTCGAGGACGCGCACGCGCGCCGCGAAGGGTGCGGTGGCGAGCACGTCCGCGGCGGGCTGCTGGGCGACCGCGAGCGCGGAGGCGTTGGCGGCGACCTCGAAGAAGCGGGACTGCGCTGAGAAGGTGGCGTTGCCGAGGCCGGACGCGTTCACGAGGGTGAAGAGGAGCGACACGTTGGGCGTCGGCAGCGAGAACTCGAGCGGGAAAGTGTACTCGCCCGTGTCGGAGCGCACGACAAGCGCCTCCGCCGGGCCGACCACCGAGGAGGTGTTGGAGCCGTTGCCATACACTGCCTCGACGACCACCACTGCAGAGATTGGCGCGAGGTTCCCGCCGCGGTCGCGCGTCGCGACGACCGCGGGCACGCCGAAGGGCGCGCCGACCTCGACGCGGCCGGGCTCGGTCGTGACGCTGAAGGACGAGATCTCCTCCGCCGCGGCGAGCGAAAAGTTGGTGGAGCGCACGGGCGCGAGCCCGTCCGCCTCGAACAGCAGCGAGAAGTTGTTGCCAGCGCGCTGGAAGCCGAGCCCGGAGAAGTTGGCGACCCCGAAGGGCCCCTCGGGCGACGACAGGTTCGCGAGCCCCGCCAGCTCCGAGGAGTTGGAGGCGTTGGCGGCGGCGGCCGGTGGCACGGTCGCGCGGACCGTGAGGTTCCCAACGGTGGGGTACTCCGCGGGCGGGGCGCGCGAGCCGTCCTCGAGCAGCAGCACCGCGCGGACGGTCCCGTTGAACTGCACCGCGTCGTTGCCGAAGCGGTCGCGAGCCGCGACGAGCGGCGGCTGGCGCATCGCGAGGCCCGGGGCCGTGCCATTTGGCTGCTGTAGCACGATGAGCGCCGCGGGGTCCGCGGGCGCGACCTTGACGCAGCAAAACTCGAGGTGGAAGCGCTCGCCCGTCGTCGCGGTGTGCAGGAAGTCCAGGCGGTAGCCCTCCGCGGCCTGCGCGACGCGCTCGAAGCGCAGGCCGGGGAACACCGCGGCGCCCTCGACGTACAGCGCGGTCTTGTCCGCGGTGTCGTCCGCAAGGAGGTCGTCGGGCTGGTCGTAGGTGAAGTTGGTCGCGTTCTGGCAGCGCAGCTCCTCGTAGATCCAGTGGAAGCCCGGGCCGCACGCGGACGCCGCGACGGTCTGGAATGACGAGGCGGTGATGTTGTCCGGGGGGTTGTCCGGGGAGAACCACGTGTGCTTGCGCCCTGACGCGTCGTAGATCACAATCTCGGGCGCCGCCGGGAACGTCTCTCCGGCGACGAGCGCGGCCGGCGGCTGGCGGAGGAACTCCAGTCGCTGCACGGCGCCGCCGATGTCGAAGACGTGGGACTCCGTCGGCGCGCAGAAGTCGCCCGAGGAGGTGCACGCCGCGTCGGAGGTGAAGCGGAGGCGCAGCCGCTTCGACGGCTGGTACCGCAAGTCGAGGTCGGTAAAGGTGGCGACGCCGTCGCGCACGGGGACCGTCGCGCCGCCAAAGAGCACGATCGAACCGTCGCCGAACTCCTGCCCGATGTTCTCGAGAGTCGCCGTGACGTTGGCGCGCGCAGAGGAGAGCGTGTTGTGGCCGAGGTCCTGCACGGCGACCCGCGGCTGGATCGAGAACGGGAACGGAACGAGCTCGGCGCCGATCACGCGCGAGGAGCGGAAGCCGTTGGGCTGGCGGATCACGCCAAGGCGCACCGCGCGCAGCTCGGCGGGCAGCACGGTGAAGAGTGGCGAGATGATGCCAGCCACGTCCGCCGGGCGCGCGTGCCGGAAGCGGAGCGCATACCCGCCAGCGCGGTCAACGCGGAGGTCGGAGAAGAAGGCCACGGCGCGCGAGTCGTTGACAAAGTGCGCAGTGCGCGCGCCGAGCAGCGAGCCCGCGGCGTCGAAGGGCACGTTGGCGGCCGCGTCCTGCGCGACGAGCTCCAGCGTGGCTGTGACGGACGCTGCGAGCCGCGCGCAGCCGTCCACGCAGTTGCTCCCGTCGACCTTGTTCCCGTACGCGTCCTCAACGTGCACAACCGGCTGCACTCCGAGCGCCCACCCCACCGCGGGCTCGGCGGGCGCGCGGGTGAGCGTGAGGCGCGACGGCGCCGCGGGCTGCACGCAGAAGGCGTCCGAGACGGTCGTCTTGGCGTTGGCCTCGAACGTGATGCGGTAGCAGCAACCCGTGACGTCCACGCGTAGGTCCGTGTACGCCGCGCGCCCGGCGGAGAACGTCTCCGAGCGGCGCGACGAGGCGTGGAACGGCGCCTGCTCCGCGCCGTAGAGGAGCCTCGCCGAGACCGCGAGAGATGTGAGCGAGGACATGAGGTTCAGCCCCGCGTCGAGCGCCACGATGCCCGGCTGCTGCAAGAAGGCGCCGCCGGCCGTGGCCTGCGCGGGCTGCTGTGTCACGTCAAGCAGCGAGATGAAGGCCGCCGTCTGCACGTCGAAGAGCGTGGACAGCCCCGGGAGGAGCCCCGGCGCGTCAAAGCGCAGGCGGTAGCACTTGTCCGCGCGGTCGACACGAAGGTCCGTGAAGGTTGCGCGCGCGTCGCGCGCCTGCACCTTGCGGTTGCCGATGAGCGGCACGGCCGTGACCGCCGTGCAGTTGTCCGGGCGCAGCGCCTCGCACTTGATGAGCGTGACGGTCACGTTGGTGACGTTGCCCGGCACGCGCGTCACGAAGCGGCCGTCCGCGTCGCGCATCGCGGCAACGGGGCGCACGCGGAGCGTCTGGCCGGGTGCCGTGGGCGCGAGCGTGCTGTCCGAGGACACTCGCGCAACGGGCTGCGAGGCGAGGAAGGGCTCAGAGATCAGCGATCGGAGGCCGGCGGCGGTCGCGTTGAAGACGTATCGTCCACCGCACGAAGCTGGAACGGGCGTGGCGCCGGGCTCGGCCGCGACGCCCACGCCCTCGAACCGCGCGGCGGCGCCGACGGCCTCAGCCTCGAACGCGCCTGCCGCGGCCCACTCGCACGACTCATCCGCGGGCAGCACCCGCAGCGTCACCAGCGGCGGGAAGGCCGCTGCGAGGTTTCCTCCTGCGTCTAGCGCGTCCACATGCGGCTGCACGCGGCACGGCGCGCCGAAGAGGCAGTCCGTCGGCGCCCGGCGCACAGAGAGCGCGCGCGCGGCCGCGCGCGCGACGCGGAATGGCACGGAGGCGCACGGGGCGACGCCCGCGCGCGATGTCGCGAAGCTGATGCGGAAGAGGCCCGCACGCTTCACATTGAGCGCCTGGTAGTAGGCGACGCCGGACGAGAGGCGCTTCTCGAGCCCCATCGTGTGCATGTTGGCCGTGAGCAGCCGCGCGGGCTCGGTGCCCTCCTCCGAGCCTTGGAGCGAGTCGACCAGCAGCGACGCCGTCACCACCGTCGACGAGTCCCCGATCACGGTGTTGCCGCCCGCGTCGAGCACGGCCACCACCGGCTGCTGCTCGAGCGGCTCCGCGGGCGGCGCGGTGCGTGGCTCGGTGAGCACAAAAAGCGCCGCAGGGGCGCCCGCGAAGACCGTGAACGGTTCTGAGTCGATGGGCGGGAACCCGCCCGGCGAGCGGAAGCGGAAAAAGTAGGTCCCGACCGAGTCTACGCGGAGGTCTGTGAAGGACCAGGTGCCGTCGAACGCAGGGATTTCGAGTGTGCCGTTCACAAGCTCTGGCTCCGACGGGATCTCGCGCGGGCGGAGCAGGATGGGCGTCTGCTCTTGGACGTCGCACAGCGTCGAGCTGTCTGTGGTGCACTTGAAACACGGCGTACCAGTTTTCACGCCTGCAACGGTCTTGCCCATCACGCACGGAATTTCTTTGCAGATGGTCAACCGCAGCCGTGGAGGCTCGTCGGGATACCATCCGGAACGGACGTTTAAGCGGTCGCGCAGTTCCACGATCGGAGGGTGGACGAAGCCAAAGCCCGGGATGGATTGCGCGGGCTGCTGCGTGATGTTCAGGCTCACACCGACGTCTGCCATGAAGAATGTGCGCGATTCGACGTAGTCCGGCGACGTCGGATTAAAGAAGCGCAGTCGCAGGTGGTCTCCAAGCTGAACAAACACCCCATATTCTTTCTGGTACTGGGTGGGGACCTCCGACACGACAACGTCCCTGAAGGTCGCGTATCCACCCACGGTGTCGACCTGGGGCTTGGGTGCGAAGCAGCACATTCCTCCCACCACTAGCTCCATGGTCACGCGCGCGCCGGTGGTCGGGACGAAGTTGCCGACCTTGTCGAGCACGCGGACGACCGGGTCGCACACCAACGGCTGCCCGAGCGCAAAGCCGCACGGCTCCTGCACCATCTCGAGCTTCGCGACGGCCCCGAAGCGCACGTTAAATGCCGGGAACGACACCGCGGGCGCGAGTCCGGGCGAGGTGAAAAGGAAAGTGTAGTTGGTGCCCACGGTGTCCACGCGCAGCCCTGAGCCGTCGGTGACAGGCCACTGCGTGACCCCGCATGGGAGGTTGGCGCAGTCGCACTCTCCGGCCTCAGTCCGCCTGCACGAGATGCGCACAGTGGAACCGCCGTAGACGGCACTTGTAGGCTTGCCATGCTGCAGAAGCGTGGCAGTGACTTGCACGACTGCGTTCCCGACGATGTTGCCGACCCCATCATGAATCTCGACGCTCGGCTGCTGCTGGAGCAGATTCCCTGGTGATGCACCTGAAGGATTTGTACCGGGGCCTATGACAATCTTCCGCGGAACCCCAAATGAAACGTTAAATGCCGGTGATGAGACTGTAATATCTTCACCCACGATACCCTTCGAGATGCGGAAAATAAGCCGGAACCCATCCCCATTCCTGTCAATATTCAGGTCTGTAAAGCGAACGCGCCCGTTGAATGCCCGCAGCGACTTTTCGCCGAGCAATGTCGCAAGAATGCCTGGGGGAGATATCAAGTCGACAGAGATGATGACGCCGTCCCCTTCATACCATGTGCAGAGGTTGCCAGCGGCGTCCTGCACCTCGATGAGCGGCATCGGATCGAACATCTCGATCGTGACCGCGCTCGTCGGGCCCTCGAGAATACGCAGCTGCGTAGCGACGTCGCCGACGATGAAGGGCTCGGAGAGCGCTGGGAGGAGAAGCGACTTCGTGCTGAGGCTTGTAACTGTTGGCGCCGAGAACAGCATGGAAATGTTCTTTCCCAGCGCGACGGGCTGGAAGTAGAGGTCGTTGAACTTGGCGACGCCAAACACAGCGCGCTTGACCTTGCGGTTCGTCGGAAGAAGCAGCACCTCAGGCGGATTGAGAGGTGCCATGGAGGCCGTCACTGCAATTGTCGAGTCTTCGCCGTCGACGATTCGGTTGCCGCCGTAGTCCTCTAGCGAGACCACCGGTTGATTCTTGAAGGCATAGTTCGGGCGGAAGCCAGCAGGCGCAATCGAAAGCCTCAGGTGGTGTATCGACCCGCCCTCGACCGAAAACCACTCGGAGGCCGCTTGAAACGTCTGCGCAAGGTTCCCGGTGCCTACTGTGAACAGCGACGTGAACGCATAGGTGCCCGCAAGGCGGACGGAGAGGTCCGTGTAGACCGCCACGCCACACGACGATTCGACGGTGCGCGTGCCATGCACCAGGGCCTGGTCCAGCGGCGCGCCGCTCGGATACTCCACGAGCGTGGCTGCCACTGGAGCTGTGGTGTACGCGAGCTTCCCACCGGCGTCGGTCACACTCACCGCCGGCTGCGTCTCCAGCACTGCGCCGGAGCCGTTGCCAGGCTGCCGAGGGGGGCACGCGATCGGAATAGTCAGAACGCATGCCGCACAAAGAGGCATTGAATCTGAATCTATGCGGCTGAGTGACTGTCCGACGGGGACCTGTATGCTGAAGCTTGTCGAGGAGAAGCAGTCGATGGGGCACGAGGACGACGAAAGTTCAGCATTGTCGCACACGTTGTCGCCACATAAGCAATCTGAGGGGCACCAGCCCGCATTTTCGTACCGCGCCTCGCACTTTCCGTCGCCGCACCTGACGGTGGAGTTTGTCTTTAAGCTTTGGGAGACTGGTGTTGAGCTTCACTGGAGCACATCGGGATAGCAATGGTCTGAGTCGGGTTCCAGGGCACAAACCATGAGAACTCCACTGTTTCGCTTGTGAGAGGCACCGGTGCGATCGGCGTTTCTTCGACCCCCATTGCAACACCCCAGTGAAGCAGTACGCAGAGAAATGCGCCAATTGCCAAGCGCCAGATCGGACCTGACCCCCGTCCCCTCTGCCTTCGCTGGACGCTCGCTCTGCTCCCTTCGGTGTCTTCCGCGGTAGCACGCCTGCGGTCGTGTCGCCGCTCCCCTCCAGAAATGCGTAACCGGAATCCGCACGGCGAAAAGATAGCGGCATGGCGCTCTGCAGGGTCCAGATGGTCCCCGCCCGCCGCCGCCCGCTGGCCGCCGCCGCTGCACACAAGTGCGTCTGTTCCGTGGGTATCCACCTCACCAGAACCGCGCCCCGACCCCGCAGCCTCGGGCTCGGAGAAACGCATTTGTCTAGGAGAAGATGGCACCTAGAAGTCTACCAGAGCGCGAGAACCCGCGCGCAGATCCGCGCGAGTCCACGCGTGCCGCCCGGATAACCGGAGTTTGGGAGTTTGAGTTAAACTGCCCGAGGTTCTGAGGCGGGCCTGCGGTGGAGCCACTCCAAAAAACGCGACGGATGTGCGTGCTCGCCCTTTGGATCTCTCCACGGGCAGCCTCAGGTTGTAGCGCGAGCGGCTTTCGCGCGCAGCCGCCCGCTCCTCCGCTGCGCCGCCTCCCGCCCGGAGGTAACATCCCACCGGATATTTGGGGCTTCAGCGGAAGAGTGGGTTCGTGTGGGCTCGGCGAGTGGCCAGCGAGCTGGATGGGGTATTCAGGGCCCCCTGGCCTCTTTTCACCCAGACTCTCTGGGCCGTGTTGCGGCAGCCAGCGATGACCGTAGTTCACATTGCAGCAGCATCGATTCGATCTGCCTCTGTCATGTGCTGTGTTCTGCCATTTCTTGCGAACGCTAGCGGCGAGGTTCTTTTCAGGATATGCATGCGCTCAAATGTCAGCAACCGCGCGAACTCCAGGGCTCAGCAGGGCCGGTGGATTTGCGTACTCTGACGGCGACATGACCGTGCACGCACCAATTACGCTCATGCCGCTTCAAGCACAGTCTGTTCTAACCGCGTGTGTGTCGAGCAGGTTGTGGTGCTCCTGGAGTGCCCTGGCCACCTACTTCAGCAGGATACAAAAAGGGGCAGCCATGGCACGTGGGCTTTGGTCTGGGGTTGGGGGGGTGCTGATATTATTGTTGGCGCATCTAGCGGTGGGAGCGTGCAATGGGGGCGGTGCTCGTCATCTTCGGGTTCCGATGCGCGAGGTGTCGCACGCGGATATAGGGACCAAGACCAAAACGCCGCTGGACCGCGTGCCAATGCGAGAGACGTCGCACGTCGACTTGAACCACCATCAGGCGGATGCTATCTCAGAGTTCAAGCACGAGGACAAGATCGAGCACCCACACAAGGTGCTCAGCGATTCGGACGAAAACCCCGAGGAGACCGAGCGCCGGTGGCTGGACGAGATTGGTGACGTTGGGGAGGTAATTGGGGTTGGATCATTCAGCGTTGTGCATGCGGCCAAGAACCTGACAAGCAATGAGCTGCTTGCGATCAAGATGGTCAAGGTCCCTGAAGACAACGAGATCTTCGTGAAGCGCCTTAAGCGCGAGATCACGATTCTCCGCGCTGTCGACCACCCAAACATCATCAAGCTTAAGCATGTGTTCGAGGCACCTGGAAAGGTCAACATGGTCATGGAGCGCTGCGTTGGAGGCGAGCTCTTCAACTTGCTTGAGGGCATGGAGTTTGAGGAGGATGGCACTCGCAACTGGGTCCCACAGGAAGGGGCCGCATTCGCGTTCACGGATGATCTTGTTGTGGACATCATCTATCAGATCCTCTCCGCGGTAGACTACATGCACAAGCGGCGCATTGTGCACCGCGACCTCAAGCTCGAGAACGTTCTTCTCGATCAGCCGTACAAGCAGTCTGATGAGGTGCATCAGGTGACGGTCGTCGACTTCGGGTTCTCAAAGGTGCTCAGAGAGGGAGAGCTGCTCTTCTCAGCGTGCGGGTCGCCGCACTATGCTGCGCCGGAGGTGATCTCGGCCAAGGAGAAGAACGTAGGGTACGGACTTGAGGTGGACATGTGGGCGGTCGGGGTGATCACGTACACGCTCCTCTGCTGCCAGTACCCATTTGACGGCGAAAACGACGCCGAGGTGATCAAGCGAGTGCTCGCCGGAGAGTTCTGCTTCCCGGACCACGTCACCATCTCGCCCGAGGCGCAGGACTTTGTGCGCTCGCTCATCACCGTGTCCCGCGAGCAGCGCGCGACAGCCGCGGAGTGTCTCGAGCACCCGTGGATCACTGCGTTCACGACAGACCGCTTGCGCCAGCACAAGCGGGTGGAGCGTTGCTCAACCTCCTCGGCCCATCCGACGGTGCTGCGCTCTGCGTCCGGTGGCGGGCCAATCCTCGGGGTGCCTGACGACGACGCGGCCGCGCTGGGGCTGCGAGAGCATGATTGAGGCTGTAGCGTGGATAAGCAGGAAAGCGATTTGTTCGTGCGCTGAGCATGTTGGGATTTGTAATCGAAAGACGGAACCTGAGCGGCCCGCGCGCGGCCCTGCATGCAAGTACGGACATGCACACAAACATATGCCCCTGTACTCACTCAAGCATCAGGGCGCCGGTGTCCTTCATGCCCGGGACTTTGGGCGGCGACGTTCCATTCGCCGGCGCTGGCGCATCTGACCCTGCAGCGGCGGGCTCGAGTGTCACCGCCCCCGCCACTGCTTCCGTGCTCTCCAGTGAGCGCTCCGACCCGCTCGCTGCGGCCTCAACCTCGGCGCTGGAAGCCTTGTACCGCGCGCGCTTGGCGTAGATGTACGGGTTGACCTGGCCACGCCCGCGCACGCCGCTGTCAGTCAAAGGCCCGGCGCGCTCGCACGGCGACCCTGCAAAAGGGCGGCATCCTGCGCCGGGCCAGGGCCCAGACCCGCACAGCTTGCTCGGCAGCAGCCGACCCAACCCGATCAACCTCCTGCTCGACCCGGGGGGCGTTGCTCAGTGGCGCGCGGCGCCGCGCGGCTCGTGGCCGGGGTGGCGCGTACGCTTTTCCAGCCGCAGAAGGCGATGAGGCATCGGCACGTGCGGTCATGCGGGGGAATGCCGACGTCTTCGAGCGCGCGCCATGCGAGGCACGTGCACGACAGCGTCTCGCCGTCGCGCGTGAGCACGCCCGGCGGCTCGTCTGCCTCTGCGCTCTGCGCGGGCATGTCTCGCCCTTTGCGCGAGCGCTGCTTGCTCTTGCCGGCGCTGACCTGCACGGAGCGCCACTGGGAAGGCGCTGTCCCCTTGCTGGGCACCTCGCCCGTCGTCCGGTCCGGGAGCGGGGGGAAGTAGGGCGAAGCGGGATTGTGGCGCGCGCTGTAGTGCTCGACCAGCTGCTTGCCTATGTCGTCAAGAACGTCCGAGGAAGGGACAGCAACCGTGTGGATCACCTCGTTGTCTGCGTTGCGGCGTGTGTTCTTTTCTCTGAACGCGCGTTGCACGTGGCGCCACCACCCAGGCCTCCCGCCGTAGTTGAAGACCTTGGCTGTCAGGTACACGAGGCCCAGCGCGATCGTCGGTGGGTCGTACTGCAGCCAAAGCGTGGTGTACAGCGACTCCTTGACCAATCCGTTTGCGAACCTAAACATGTCTTGTACCAACTTAGAGAGGTCCCCGATGTCCTTGACGTTTTTGAGCGTCGCGCCAACGTTCTCTCCTGTCTTGCCCCCGACTAAATCAGGCTCATCGATCGACCTCTTCTCAAGATCATCGACGACCCTGAAGAGATCGGCAACTTGGTTTGTGGCGACAGGCGCCTCGACAATCATGTCAAACTCGCTGTCGATGAGGATCAACCGCTCGTATACCAAAATAGCATTCTTCAGCTCATTCTTTCGCTGTTCGGACCAGGGTCCGCTCTGCGTGCTGTTCAACTTGGACCAATGCCCGTGGAAGGCGGCAACGAGGTCACCGAGCTTCTTAGGGTTATCCTCCACCTTTCCGGCCAGGAAGAGGCACGCCATTGCGACGTAGCGCCACTCAAGCTTGTGATTGCGGTCGCCCGGCAAGAATAGCTGCCACTCCTGGGGGCTGCAGACACGCGGGATCCGGTCGTAAAAGCCTGCCGCGCTCGCACGGGACGTCGGCCTCTCGCACTGTGCACTCGCACAGCTGATGTTCTACGGGTGCGGATCAGCGCGCAGCAGTTTCAGGCACAAATGGGGGACGTGGATAGGACCCCGACCATTGCGAGAGTAGAAGCGGCTGAAGAGAACAAGCGCGCAATATTTCACGGGGAGGAACATCCTTAATGTTTCGGCCACAGCGTAAATGAGGTCACACCCGTCCCAACGCTTTTTGTTCACCTTGCTCCCCAGGGAAAACCTCAGCGCCCAATCTTCGCGGCGCCTAAGATCACCCCGGCACTGGACACAGCACTGCGTGCAGGCGGCATTCCTCTATAACGAATGACGCGGTTGGAACGTGGCGTACCATGTCCTCTGCGGCCTTGTGGACGTCTTTAGACATGCGCTGAATGCTTTCCTGACACACTCAAGTACCGTCAGTGCATTGCAAATGGGCTGTCCCGCGAGAGTCATACATGTGTTTCGGGTCTGGTCACAGAGGAAGATCGTGCCCTACACACGCCTTCCACAGAAGGAAGGCAAGCACGCGGCGACCCCTAGACTCGCATGCTGGAAGGGTGAGACCTTGGACATCAACCGGGTCTGCCGAATGCTAGGGTCCATCCAATATTGCGTCGACATCGTGCACGCTCTGGTCCGCGCCCGGCACAGACCCCAGCACACCCTCACACTGCCGCGTCTACACAGCGCCGCCTAACTCCTTACCTCTGCCCAAAAGCCACGACAGCTACCAGCATGATCAGGGTTCGATCTGAGCACACGAGGTCGCCGCAGCGCGAAGCAGCGCTGCAGTGGCAGGAGCACGAAGATGATCCCCCCACAATCGCGAGAAGTCTGGCGCGGCCACTGGAGCTTTTCGGCCCGGCCGAAAAAGCTCCAGTGGCTGGAGTTCGAATTCCTTGGCCAAGCGAACTCAAACCGGCGTGTGGTGGCGGACCGGACGCCGTCGGGGCACCTGGTGTTGACTGGCAGGTGGGGTCTTCCCGAGCCCGGTTGAGCGAAGATACGTCAGCAAGGTTAGTACTGACGAGAGACCCTCAGCGTAGCTGCCCGCAAAAGCCTCCTGGCACGGCGCAAGAAGCCGCCGCTCGGAAGCTGGGATTGCATCCGGGCGCGTGACCCGCAGACGGAGCAAACATGGCGGACCGCAGCCTGGGCGTCATGGAATCGAATATTGATGAGCCTGTCGCAGCTCTGGGTGGCACGGGTGGCACCACCCTGCACCCTGACGTAACCAAATGGCGAGTGAGCGAGGTGCTGCAGTGGCTGGAGTCGCGCGGGCTCGGGCAGTTCAAGGGGCAGTTCAGGGACAACGACGTCACCGGCAAGGTTCTGCTCAAGCTCTCATCTGCTACGTTGACCGATGAGCTCGGAGTATCGTCGCCGTCGGACCGTGTTGTGCTGGACGAGGTCGCCGCACTGGAGCGGAACATGGTTAACGTGGACGGATGGAGCGAAGCACAAGTCGCGCGGTGGATCGAAGGCCTCGAGCTTGACATGCACGAACACGTGTCCATGTTCAAGTACCACAATGTGGACGGCGCGTTGCTGCTGCAGCTAACAGAGCAGGATCTCATCGACGATCTCAAAATCACGAAGCTCGGGCAGAGAGCGCTGCTGCTCGAAGAGATCGCGCGGCTACGCAAGCGCGCAACAGTCAGCGCTGGACGGAAACGCGCTGGAGGACAGGGGCAGGCGGGGCACGGTGCAAGTGCTGCGGACCTTGAGCGGCTGGAGGCGCAGCGCCTGCAGCGCCTCAAGCAAGAGCTCGACTCCATGAAGCGCAAAGTGGCACAGATGCGCGACGCGGAGGCGCGCGCCAAGCTGCGAGCGCGCCAGGCCGAAGTCGAAGCTGGAACAATCGAGGGGCAGCTGAAGTCGCTTGAGGCAAAGCTGAACTCGCGGCAGGAGGCCAAGGCTGCGACGCCGAGTGCCGCCGCAGCAAAGAAGGCTGTGGTCAAGACATTTGTCGACCACTGCACCTTCAAGCCAAAGCTCAACAAAAAGTCTCTCGAACTCGTGCCTAACAAGGAGGGAAATAGCTTTCTGGACCGACTAGACAATGACGCAAAGGCCAAGCAGCGCAAGATGAAAGAGCTCGTCAAAAAGCAGGAGGCCAAGGATGCAGACCCCAAGACGGAGCAGCAAGAGAGAAAGAAGTGCATGGAGTTTTTCAAAAACGAGCTCGGCTGGGACTTGTCGGGGGGCGTGAAGCCTGAGGACATCGAGCGGGTGCTCGACGATCCTGGGCGGTACAACCTGACGCTCTCCGAGAAGAACAAGCGCAAAATCCGCAGCCTGCGCGGGTACGAGCAGTTCCTCACGCTCTTCAACCAGTTCCGCATCCGAAACTTCGTCGAACGGCAGAAGGCGGACCTGGACCAGCGGGCGCAGGCAAACGCGTCTGCCAAGGCCAAGGCGGAGGCCGAGAAGGAGCTGATCAAGCGGGCGGAGGACTACTTCATGGACCGCTTCCGGTGGGGCAAGGTCGAGGAGTGCCGCATCGACGAGCTGCTCGACAACGCGCACGCCTACGAGCTCGTGCTCGCCGACGAACAGCGCGCCGCCATCGCCAAGCTGCGCGGGACCGCCAAGACACGCGCGCTGTTCAAGGCGCTGCAGACCCACGCGTTCCTCACGCGCACGGTTCAGGACGTGCAACGTCGCGAGGCGGCCGTGAAGCAGCAGCAGTGGGCCCTGGCAGCCGGAGGCGGCATGGGCCTTGGCGCGCAGGGTGCGCGTGACCCGAACGCAGTTCAGCGCTTCCTTGATCGGTACCAGCAAGACCTTTCCGGGCGCCAGGAGCGCAAGATCAAGCTTGTTGAGAAAATCCAGCAGACCGACCCGTCCTTCCGCGAGTGCACGTTCCGGCCAAACCTCTCGGGAGGGAAAGCCGTGAAGAAATCTGAGGACGACGAGTGAGCTACATCTGATTTTGTGTTGCCGGGTATCGCGGCGAGCGGCCGCAATGTGAAGCGGGGGAGGAGCATAATACAGCAAGAGATGTCTAGACCGAACGCAAGAAACGCACTTAGCCAGACAGTACGGTGATCACTTCACGAGCTTTCCCTCACCAGTCATGTCTGGAGCCGGCTGGGCCATCGAGACTCGATTTCACCTTTAGTAATGTCAACCCTTGCCACCTCGCCTGTGATCACCGAGGGAGTCGCATCCTCCCCGATTCCCACCCACCGTCAAATCCCACTGAATTTCAATCTATCAGCACCGGGATATCCTAATTCTTCTTTTGTCAATCCTATTCCCTTCCACCTCCAGAGTTGTCCCAACGCGCAAACGCACTTGAATGTACGTACCTCCTCACAGTGCCCAACCTCACGGCGGCGACGTAGGGTAGTGATGATGAGCGGTAAGAGTCTGCTCGTGTACGTGGCCTCCAGCCACCTCCAGCGGGGCAGCCAGGCGCTCAGTCTCGCTCGGGTTCGCGTGCTTGGGCTGGAAGTCGAACGCCTGGTGCTGGTAAGCGTCACCCTGAGCAGCGCGTCCGCCCGCACTGTGTTGTGCCGGCGTTGTCTCTCCCCACAAGGCTGCGACGTCGTGCTGCGTCGCATCTGCACCGAGCGCCGGAGACTGCTCGCGCGGCGAGTGCACGTAGAAGGGAGGATTGTGGTACTCCCACTCGAGGTCACCCTTTGAGGACTTCGAGCTCGCCGAAAACGCTGGTGACGCTCCTCTCGCCGCAAGTGGTGCGTGGTGTAGGTGCGCGAGGTGCAGATTTTTCACAGGGTCGAGCGATGATTCCCGCGAATTCTGTCGAGACTGAGACCGCGAAACCGATGCGAAAACAGATTGAGGATCAATGAAGCGCGGTGAGGAATGCCCAGAGAAAGTTCCGAGGAAAGCCGCGTCGACGCGCGAAGAACCCTCACCATACCGCGGGTAATGAGACGACGATTCCTCGTGATGATCGGTCAGCTCCTCCTCTTCTCCCATCAGTGCCCCCACTGGCTCCGACGTGGTCAGCAGGTTGCTCGTCTCACGCTTCGCCTTGCCCTGTGACGCAGAGTAGAATGTGCGAGGACCAGCCGCCCACCCTCCAGAAACCTCAGAATGCTCCGGCACCGTTTGCGGAGCGCGCGCACGTGCATGAAGTGCCGTCGCGCTGCCCATCGACCGCCTGTCCATATCCACAGAAGTGGTGTAGCCATGGTGCACAAAAGGATCGCGCGGAGGCATCCCGGGCTCCATGCACATGGCATCAGGGTGAATATCCTGAGAATACTCGCCGTGCGGTGTTGCGAGACCCGAGCGTGAGCCGCACGACGGAGCGTCCATGATGTCTGATGGCGGAAGCCACCACAGCGGGTCCTCGTGCGCAGCCGCCGAGTCACTCTCGCGGCCCTGAGCGGGGCGAGAGAGAAGCTCGACAAGCTGGTCGGGGAGCCCCGAGAACTGCGCAGACTGCCCGGCAGCTACAGTGCGCCGCTTCACGGGGCGCGGAGCCTGACGCGACGGCGGTGCGTAGAGATCGTTCGGGTAGGGTCCCTCAAACGCGTTGTAGTGCGACATGTGCCGAGCGGCAGAGTGCGACGCTTGCGGAATATGACGCCCCGGCTCCTCCTCCATTTCTTCATCGGCCTCCATGCTTTCGCCAGGGAACGTCTGCCAGTCGACACACTGCGCACAAGCCCCCTTCCGCGTGCATCGCTTGCATGGACGTCCCTCATCACACTTGATCTGCACGACCGTCATCAGTGTCAGGAGTCGCCAACGCAGCAATACAGAGCCGCGACCACTCACACGTCCACTTGCACAAGGAACAAGGTGAATGGGGAAGGAGCCCAAACCTTGGATCGACGGCACGGCAGGCAGGCTCGTGACACGAGGTAACGCTTCTTCACAGCAGTGACTCGTAGCGCCGGTGCTGGGACGGCAGCCTCAACGCTCACCTGCGCCTCAGCCTCATCCCCCGAGTCTCCATCATCAAGGCTCCCTGGAACACGCTCCCAGTCCACGCACAGAGCACAGCGTCCATTTTTGATGCATCTGCGCGAAGAACCATATTTGAGTTGCAGGGCACTGGTGCTCACAGCCCGATCGGGGCAGGCATGGATTCGCCAACGAAGGGTGGGAGTGGTCTGTTACCGGCTGCAAGGCCGATTCTTGTCGCACTTCAGTTTTGATGAACGGCACGGCTTGCATGCGCGGGAGATAAGGGAACGGCTCGCAGATTCCGGCTGTCCATCGTCCTCATTCGCCCATGCAGCACCTGAACTCTCGTTGGCACGCCAGTCGACACACGAATCGCTACGCCCGTTTTTGCGGCAGCGGATGCACGGTCGTGACTCGTCGCACTTGATCTGAAAATCAGGGTACGCACCGTCAGCGGGCCGTATCGGCGGTTCTTAGAGACCCACTGACGGACGTGGTGGCCTCCGCTGTCGGCTGGCACCGCTTTCAGCAGTAGCCACCACGGCCCCTGACCTACCCAGCCCCTGGCCACAACCGCCGTTCTGCGTGCAGCGACAAGCAAACCCTGGCCAGAGCAGCCTTCCCTGACCGGCTCACTGTGCACGTTGGACCGATATCCGGAACCTTTCCGAACCTGCGGTGAGGGGCTGGCTACCTTCGACTTCCGGCACGGCTCGCATGCTCGCGAGACGTGCTCACGAGGCTTGCTCACAACCCTGCGCTTTTTTGTGCCAAGGTCTCCAGCCAGCGCCGCGATCACCTGCCAACTCAGGCTGCTCAGCCGTCTGTCGAGACGCTGCCGTGCGGCCGTACGAGCACTCGCAGTGCTGGCATGATGGCTGTCGATGGCCAAATGTGCAGGGCAGCACGCCCCCATCAGAGCACGGAAGGACGCCAGAGCGGTCGCCAACCTGCGCGGCCTGCGGTGGTGGCGCTCCAGGATACCCGAACATCCCTCCTGAGTAGCCCTAGAGACGAAGCGTGCTGACTGGGATTCGGGGTCGACAGACGGCAGCCTCCGAGTGTGAGAGCCGTCTTCCTTCTGAGGCCTTTGGACCTCAGGCCTGGATGTCAGACCCCCTTCGTGTGATTTCTTTTTACCAAATTAGGGCCCCACAGTGTGAGGCCTAATTTCCGCCCGTGGTACAAATGAGAGCTGAAAAGGGATATTCAGGCTTGAAAGCGCGGGGTCTCATCGTCGAAAGAAGGCCGCATCGGCGCTAATTCTATTATCAGTCAACAACACGGGGGTCGTCTCGGGAAAGGTATTAAATCTCTGCCATTAAGCGCTGCGCACAGGAAAAAGGAGTGCTTGGGGGACGCCGATGTCACCCGATTTCGTAAACCCAGATCGGGTGACGTGCAGGACACACTGAGATACCTTAAATCAGAATTTATACTTGTGTGAAAATGTGCAGGTTAAAAAACGAACCCTTTAAATCCTCCTTCCGTGATTCAACCGTAAGTGGTTGTGGGCACTCGCAATAAGTTGCCTGAAGGCCCAATGAAAGATTTGTGGCGACAAAATCGGTGACCTCTTTGGGACGGCCCCTTGCTTACGCTGTAAGAGACCGGGATGTTCCGCGGCGTGTCGGCGTTTCTGCTATTCCTTTCAGCCGCGATTCCCACTGTTTCGGCTTTTGGCGCGCCCACGGTTCTGCCGACGGCGAAGCATGACGCTGCAGCAAAGGCGTGCTCGTCCGGATTTCGCAGCAGCCCAGCGCTGCGGATCGCCCCTGCGGGCGGCGCACTGCTCCGGAAAAATCTGGGTGGCGCCCGAGCAGCTATGGCATCAGATTCTGTCGATGTCGCTTCGCTGAACAGCCTCGTCGATGCCGCTCAGCCGAGCGATACTATCGTCCTCGAGAAAGTGCACACCCTTCCGGGGGTGCCGACCTTAGTACCTGGGCCTCGCGCGTAGCTGTGCCTGCTGGATCGGTGTGCTAGTGTCCACATACTTGTTGCGCGTCCGTTTGATCGGCTGTCCAGCGACCAATCATCGCTGTGAGCAGTGACTGACGGGTCGGCCTGAGCATACCAGGGCTCGTACAAGGTCGACGGCTCCATTGTCATCGACAAGCCGCTGACAATCAAGTGCGCGGACGGCCTTACTTACCGGGTGCGTTCTTACCTTTCTTTCTCTCTCGATGATGTCATACACGTGTCGCATACGTGGGGGTGCACTCCAACGTTGGACGAGAGCACTGGCGCGCGCTCCGCGAATTCCTCCGGCCAGCCCACTCATCCGCGGTGCCACGGCGCAGGATGTGCTCATCCACGGCCAATCGGGCGAGTCAGAGGATACTGGAGACGTTGCACGTGGCGACACAAGTGACTCCCCAACCGCATCGGCTGAACTATTTGAACTATTCGCCACCAGGGCGCTGCGTGGAGCGAGTGAGGGGTGGGCACAGGGGCATGCGAGGCGTGACCGCGGTGCGTGTCTGGGGCGTCCCGCAGCGGCAACGAACCGTGGGAGCTACATGCTTGACGTGAAAGCCCAGGGCGTCGAAATTCGTGGGGTGAGGCTGCGCAGCTCTGACTGGCTGCACGCAAGGTACGGAATATGAAATGCCGGTGCGGCGCAGGTGTCGATCTTCATGGCGGGGGGCTCGACAACTAGTGGGCTCTCTGCGGGCACTGCGTCGATTGCCGTGTGCGTTGATGGTGGCTCGATTGAAATCCGGAATTGCCATCTATACACGGACACAGGAGCGGCGGTTGTTGTCCAGGGAACCTCTGCTTCTGCGATCATCGCGCAGAGCCGCATGGGACCATGCGGGTGGTTTGCCCAGTCCAAGGCGGGCTACGCCGTGCTGACGCGCAATGGGGGGCACGCAAGTGTGCTGAATTCGGACTTGTATATGCTCTCGCAAAGTGGCGTGGTCGCATATCAATCCGCCTCCACTGCGTACGTGAATCGCTGCACGATCGGGCCTTGCTTGCTGTCGGCGATTGCAGCGGAGGGCATGCGAGTGGAGCTGCAGGCCCAGGATGTGAACGTGGTGGATATCAAGTGGCGCGAGGTTGCGGAGTTCGACGGCGGTGAGGTCGTCTTCCTCGACGAGGCCGGCAAACAAGAGGAGCAGTCGTACCAGACCAAAAACTCCAAGTGCCGCCCGGCGCGGAAGGCGCGCGCTGACGAAGGAGGCGACATGCCCGGAATTGGCGTTTGAGGCCGCCGATGCCTGCTCTCGTCAGAGCCTCGGAGTCGCCTGGGCTGCTCAGAGCACCATGATGGGGTGTGTCTAATGAACGAGTACGCCCCAAATCGCACGCGGGGCGCTGCCTGTGAATGGGAGCCGCTGCGTATGTACATTGAACCCCGTGCTCGAGCGCGGTCCTGTCACTTGCGCCGCCTGGGCCGCACGAGGGACGCTAGGATCTCTTCGTCGACCATGGGTGGTGGCTGCGGTTCGACCGCTGCCCACCGGGCAGCGGGCTTCTCCCGGGGCGGAGGCGGCGGAGGCTCATCCGCCCGCCCCACCTCCTCGCCCGCCCGCGCCCGCGCATCGCGCAGATACGCCCCGATCTTGCTGACGCTGGACGAGGTAGCCGCGGTGGCGGGCGCGCGCGGCGCGCCCTCGCCAGCAGGGGCGAAGCGTGCGGAGCGCGCCGACGCCAGGCCGCGGTAGCGCTCGGGCTCTGCGAGGTCGGGGGGTCCTGCCCCACCGTCGAGGCTCAGCCGCTCCGCCTCCCTGTCTCGCCCCGCCGGCAGCGCCTGCTCAAAGTCCGGCACGGGTGGCGACGGCGCGCGACCCGCGACGCCCCCACCCACTGCGCCAAAGTACACCTCCTCTGGCTCCTCGTACGCCTTGATTGGGACGACCCCGCGGTAGTCTGCCGTGTTCACGTCGTCTTCTCCAGCATTGGCAAGCAGCACGCGCACCATCAGGTTGCCGGGCACGCGCTGCCCGCGCACCTTGCGGCCCGCGGTCGCGTACGCAACGTGCAGGGGAATCCGACCGTCTCGGTCCCGCACCGACGGGCTACCGCCATGCTGCAAGATCATCCGCGCCGCATCCACCGCCGCCGGCACGTCGCAGTCGTCTCGCGCGGCCAGGACATGGAGCGCGGTGTGTCGCGTGACGTTCTCCTGGTGGTTCACGTTGGCCCCGCGCTGAAGCAGCGCGCGGACGCAGCCCAGCGTCCCCACAGGTGCTCGACACGCCTCGAGGAGCGGCGTCGTGTTCGCGGGAGATGCATGGTTGGGATCAGCGCGCTTGTCGAGTAGATACAGGATGAGCTCGGGGCTGCGGTTGTGCCGGATGGCGAGGATGAGGGGCGTGAGGCCCTTGACTGTGGTGAGCTCCATATCGACGCCGTTCAGAAGCAGTAGCCGTGCGGCCTTAACTGATGCAACTGGGCGCTGGCAAACGATGTGTAGCGTGTTTTCTCCCCGCCCGTTGCGTGCCTCCATGTGGGGCTTCCCTGCGCCGGCCTTCTCCACAAGAAGCTTGAGCACCGCGAAGTCGTTGCCCGCTGCGCAAGTGTGCAGGATGTGCTCGCGCTCCTTACCCGTCAGCTCCGCGCCGTGCTCGATGAGCATTTCGATCTGGTCCGCGGGCGCCTTCTTCTCGAAGAACTCCAGCAGCAGCGACCGCTGGAATGTCGCGCACCAGAAGTTGGGGTCGGCCTTGCTCCGGAGAAGGTACTCAGCGAGGCCCGCGTCGTGGCGCCCCGCACATTGGTACAGCGCGGTCTGGGAAAAGATGTTGGCGTAGTTGATGTTGGCCTTCGCCTCGACGAGAAGCTTTGCGATCGGCAGCGTGTGCCTATCCTCGTCCGCGGAGACCCTCTTCTGCGACAGCAACATCAGAGCGCTGTCGCTTGCCTGCCCAAAGGT
>Ga0115567_10002005_pt1 | contig 20289 bp, 17 predicted proteins | sample COGITO_mtgs_1204_2_FD_88679 | JGI IMG/M metagenome (GOLD analysis project Ga0115567, IMG submission 88679) | Pelagic marine microbial communities from North Sea - COGITO_mtgs_120412 | ecosystem: Environmental > Aquatic > Marine > Epipelagic | place: Germany:Helgoland, sampling site Kabeltonne... | reverse complement strand
TGTGGCCGTGGCGAGTGAGAAGGGACTGATTACGCCCATCGTCCGCCAAGCCGAAAACAAAGGTCTGTCCGTGATTTCAGGCGAGATGAAAGACCTCGCCACACGGGCACGGGACGGCAAGCTCAAGCCGCAGGAATATCAGGGCGGCAGCTTCTCCATTTCCAACCTCGGCATGATGGGTATCAAGCAATTTGGGTCCATCATCAACGAACCGCACGGCATGATCCTGTCGGTCGGAGCGGGTGAGCCGCGTCCGGTTGTCAAAGATGGCGAGCTGGCGATTGCGACAGTCATGACGGTCACGCTGACCTGTGATCACCGCGTTGTTGACGGCGCGGCGGGCGCGCGTTGGTTGCAGCACTTTAAGGGTCTGATCCAGAACCCGCTGACGATGATGCTCTAAGGATATCCCGCTAGCGCGGGGGTCCTGCAGAGAGTTTTCCCCTCACAGTTGTGCTGGGTTGAGAGGTTTCTCCCCCAGTCTTATTTTGGCACATTAATTTGGCATATTCGTTGCCGGAGCCAAGCATGGTGCTTAAATTTCTACTGGCGGGGGTGATCTCCGCGGTCCTCGCGGGCGGTGCGATGTACCTCGCCATGGATGAGGATATGCTCGCTGATCTGCGCGCGGAGGCGCAGCGCGTGCGTGTAATCAAAGATGTTCCCGACTTGAGGGGGGCTGATGGATCAAGCGAGGGGCACCGCGAAAGCGTCGTCGACCGCCTGCTGGGCCGCGATGACAGTGAGCCTTTGGCAGAGCCGGATAACCGTCCGCCCGAGACGCCGGACGACTCAACCGCCACAAAAATGGGCCCCGATGAAACGCCGAGCCGTGTGGGTCGCCGCGTTGATGAGACACCGCCCAAACGCGGCTGGCTTGATGATTTTCTGCCGGAGCGCGAGACTATTACAACTCCACTTCCTGTCGCCCGTGACCCGGCTGCCCCGCCGCGCCCCGATTCAGCGACGTTTGACGCGCTGCGGGAACAGGCTGCCCTCGTGACTATTCCCGAAGCGCGTGATGGCGGCTATTTCAACATTCTGGATTTCGCCTTGGCCGAAGGGCGCTATGATGTCGCCGAAGCCTTGGTGGCAGATTTCTCCTCGCCGGAGTTGCGGGATACCGCGCGTCAGCGGATCGGGATCAGCCATGCTGCCGCGGGACGGATGGATAAAGCCTTCGCGGTGCTGGACGATGTCGAAGTGGAGCCCCTCAAGGACGCGATCCGTCTGGAAATCATTCGCTCGGTGACGTCAGGCGGGCAGTAGGCATAGCGGACCTGCTTCAATGATAAAGTCACGCAAACTATAGAAATAACCGTTCAAAACCCTTAGGTGACTCTCGATACTCTAAGGGACACAAACATGGCTGATTTCGACGTTCTCATTATTGGCTCAGGCCCTGGCGGTTACGTGACTGCGATCCGGGCCAGCCAGCTTGGGTTTAAGACCGCGATCGTTGAAAAGGCGGAGCTGGGCGGGGTGTGCCTGAACTGGGGCTGTATTCCGACTAAGGCGATGCTGCGCTCCGCTGAGGTCTACCATAATATGCAGCACGCTAAAGCCTACGGGCTGAGCGCGGATACGGGCTATGATCTGAAAGCCATCGTCAAGCGGTCGCGCGATATTGCCGGACAATTATCGGCAGGCGTGAAACACCTGATGAAGAAGAACAAGATTACCGTCATTGGCGGCCATGCCTCACTGAAAAAAGGCAAAGATGCACCGACCGTTGTTGTCGACGGTAAGGATTATACGGCCAAGCATGTCATCCTCGCCACAGGTGCGCGGGCGCGGGTAATTCCGCCTGCCGGACTGGAACCGGATGGCAAGTTTATCTGGACCGCGCGCGAAGCGATGGTGCCGGACACGATCCCGGAACGTCTGCTCGTGATTGGTTCCGGCGCGATCGGGATGGAATTTGCGAGCTTCTTCTCAGCCTTCGGATCTAAGACGACCGTCGTCGAAATGATGGACCGGATCCTGCCGGCGGAAGATGCCGAAGTGTCCGCTTTTGCGCAGAAACAGTTTGAAAAACGCGGGCTGGAATTCCGGTTGAAGACACAAGCGTCGATCAAAACGGGCACGAAATCCGTCACCGCGACCTTCACCAAGGATGGGAAGGAAGAAACGGCAGAGTTTGACCGCGTCATCCTGGCGGTGGGCATTGTCGGCAATGTTGAAGAGATGGGGCTGGAAGAGATCGGCGTCAAAATCGACCGCACCCATATTGAAACGGATGAATTTTCGCGCACGGGCGTACCGGGCCTCTATGCCATTGGCGATGTAACGGGCGCACCTTGGCTGGCGCATAAAGCGTCGCACGAAGGGATTATTTGTATCGAGAAAATTGCGGGTCAAAGCCCGCATCCGCTGGACGCCAACCGCATACCCGGCTGCACCTATTGCCATCCGCAAGTCGCCAGCGTCGGTCATACCGAAGCGCAGGCGAAAGAGGCTGGATATGAGGTGAAGGTCGGTAAGTTCCCGTTCATCGGGAATGGTAAAGCCATCGCGCTTGGTGAGCCGGAAGGCTTTGTAAAGACCGTTTTCGATGCCAAAACCGGTGAGCTACTCGGCGCGCACATGATCGGCGCGGAAGTGACGGAACTGATTCAAGGCTATGCGATCGCGCAGACGCTGGAGACGACCGAGCATGAGCTCATCGAGACTGTCTTCCCTCATCCAACCCTATCAGAGATGATGCATGAAGCGACCTTGTCGGCCTATGGCCGGACGATCCATTTCTAGTCGAGAAGCACGGCTTTCGGATCGAAGTCGCGTCGACTGCGGCCAAAGCGGAGCCAGTCTCCGAAGCGCGACTTGTAGCGCAGCATCGGCGCTTCGATATAGGTCCAGGATAGCCACGCCAGACAAACCGTGATGGGTAAAGCCAGTACGAACAGTGTGGCGACAGGGAGACCCGGCGTCAGGCTGATAATCAGCTGCATGATGACCCAATGATAGATGTAAATGCCGTAGGACAAATCGGTCTCGCGTTGCATCCAGGCGAGTTTGGGAACTTTCACATAGGCCGCCCAGATCACAATAGTGGCGATCATCATGTTCATCGCCACTTCCGTGAATGCGCTCGCTTGCGTTATCCAGACCAGTCCGGCCAAGAATGGAATCGCGACCCAGTAGAATGTGAGACGGTCACGATAGGCATAGACAGCGGCGCCTAATCCGTAGGCAATACCGAAACGAACAAGGTTCTCGGCTGAACCTGGCAGGGCGTCGTACAGGCCATAACTATGGCCGATAATCCAGAGCATACTGGGCACAATGAACTGCGCTAATGCCATCCATTTCCGGCGTAAAAACCCGAGCGAGAACGCTAAAGCCGTCGCGATATAGCAGAGCATTTCGAAACGGAGAGTCCAAAGGGGGGCGGATGCAAAGGGTTCGGCATTAGCCTCGAAAACGCCGGGCAAAATCATGTCGGTGTTAAAGAACGTCAGGACCCAAATCGGCTGCATCAACACATCTTTATGAGACAGGTATTCCAGTATTGGCAGGGTCGTAATGGCTACGCCGACGATCAGTGTGACGAAGATGATGTGCATAACCAATGCAGGGAAAATGCGTAGGCTGCGGGCCGCGACAAAGGCTGGCATGTCGCCGCGAGATAGTATCGATTTGGTGACCAGCAATCCGCTTGTCACGAAGAACATATTCACTGCGGTATAGCTGTAGGTATAATTAAGGAACAGGTGGGGTTCACTGTCCACATTTCCCGCGCTTATCACGTGGGCATGACCAATCATGACCAGCAGGGCAAAGATGAGTCTGAGGGGCGTGAAAAAATTATCACGTCCGTCGCGGATTTTGACCGATGCCGACATAAATTTTGCACTCTGTGCCATTCTTCAACGCCTTAAACCAATCGCGTTAAAACATGCATAAACCGTGCTGCAATTCGCTTGGTAGGCGAGTGAAATGCGCCTAGGGTTAATATGTTATGACCCCCAAACCTTTATTCAAATCCATCAAACGCGGCTGGACACCCGACCGGGTTGGGGATCAGTCTGGTAAGCTCATCCTGATTACCGGTGGAAATTCCGGTATTGGCCTTGAAGCTGCGAAAATTCTGGCCGGAAAAGGCGCCGATATTCTGCTTTGCGCTCGCAATATGTCGAAAGGCGAAGCCGCTATGGCCGAGGTCAATGCGCTCGGCGGCGGCAAAGCAAGGCTCATTATGCTTGATCTCGCTGATATGGCGTCAATTCACGCCGCGGCGCAGACTGTGCAATCATTGACGGATCGCCTCGACGTCCTCGTCAACAATGCCGGCGTTATGCAAACCCCGAAAATGCAGACGAAAGACGGGTTCGAGATGCAGATCGGGACCAATCATCTGGGACATTTTCTGCTTGATGGTTTGCTGTTTCCACTCGTCGAAGCCGCAGAGGGGCGGATTGTGACTGTGTCGTCTATCGCGCATAAATTCGGATATCTGAAACTCAAGGATCTGATGTACGCCAAAGGCGGCTATAATCCGTCCGTGGCATATGGGCAGAGCAAGCTTGCCAATATTGTCTATGCTTTCGAATTGCAGAGGCGGCTCTCAGCAGCGCGGAGCAAGGTCACAAGCTATGCCGTCCATCCGGGTTACTCCGACACAGCGCTGCAAAGCAGTGGGCCAACCGGCTTTCTCAATATGATATATAAACCGATGAACGCGATCTTGGCGCAGCCTGCGAAATATGGCGCCTATCCAACCGTGCTCGCCGCGACGGACCCAAAGGCTCGTCCTGGTGGTTATTATGGCCCGACCAGATTGCAGGATATGCGCGGACCTGTCGGTGACAGCGCCGTCCATCCGCGCGCACTGGATCAGGCCAAGGCCCGCACACTTTGGACGCTCAGCGAGGACCTGGTTAGCTTTGACTGGTCAACCGTGCTGTCTCGCGCATGACGGCAACCCGCATTCGCCTCTTGTGAATCGCGCTCACCCGCGCCAATTAGCAGGCGATATGGCAACTCTGATCGATCTTAATAAACGGCCTCCTGCTGAACCTCGCGTCCGGCACCCGGAAAAGGCCAATCGTCCTGAAACCGAAGTTCTGCGCAAACCGAGCTGGATTCGCGTGAAAGCGCCGACATCCGAAGGTTACGCCAAGACCCGCAAAATTGTGAAAGACAAAGGGCTCGTCACCGTTTGCGAAGAAGCGGCGTGCCCGAATATTGGCGAATGTTGGGAGAAATCCCATGCGACATTCATGATATTGGGCGAAATCTGCACACGCGCTTGCGCGTTTTGCAATGTCGCGACGGGTTTGCCGCAAGATGTTGATGCCTATGAGCCAGGAAAGATTGCCGACGCAGTGCACGAGATGAAGCTGCAACATGTGGTGATCACGTCGGTCGACCGTGACGACCTGGCCGATGGCGGCGCGCAGCATTTTGTCGATGTTATTAAGGCGATCCGTGCCAAATCGCCGAAGACGACGATTGAAATCCTTACGCCTGATTTTCTGCGGAAGGGCGATGCTCCGAATATGGTGATTGATGCGCGGCCGGACGTGTTCAATCACAATCTGGAGACAGTGCCGCGTCTCTATCTGAAAATTCGACCTGGCGCGCGTTACTATCATTCTCTGCGTTTGCTGGAACGCGTGAAGGAGCGCGACCCAAGCCAGTTTACGAAATCAGGCCTGATGGTTGGCCTTGGCGAGACCAAGGAAGAGGTGATGCAGGTTATGGACGATATGCGGTCTGCCGGGATCGATTTCCTCACCATTGGCCAATATCTGCAACCGACCCGCCGTCATGCCAAGTTAGAGCGGTTCGTCACGCCGGATGAATTCAAGGCTTACGAGACGATTGCCCGCGCCAAAGGCTTTCTCATGGTGTCTGCCAGCCCGCTGACGCGGTCCTCCTACCATGCTGATAGTGATTTTGCGCAGCTCCGCGATGCCCGCGCGGCGCAGCTCGGACACGCTTAATGCCCAGCACGCATTTTCTTGAACGCGTTCCGCATCGTCCTGATTGTGTCATGGAACTGGTAACCGATGTTGAACGCTACCCCGACTTTGTGCCGGCTCTGACAGCATTGCGCAAAACCAAGGATATGCCTGACGGGTTTGAAGCCGAAGCCATGATCAATTTCAAAGGTATTTCCGAGACGTTTGCTTCGCGCGTGACAATTGACGAGACAAACCGCATTGTCGTTGTGGAGAAAGCAAAACGGGGCGGCCCGGTCAAGACGCTGCAAAACCGTTGGCAGTTTCACGAATTATCAGACGGGTCCACATTGGTGGATTTCAAGGTCGAAGTGCGCCTGATGTTTCCGCTGGAATCACTGTTGCGGCAGAAATTCGATAAAGCGAAAACTATCATTCGCAATGTGTTCGTCCAGCAGGCGATGGACCACTGCGAGATGTTGCGAACGCCTCAAAAAATCGTTCTTGCGAATGAAGTTGGCGACCTGGGTTTGGATAAGAACCTTATTTATGGGCCGCCGCTTGTGTGAGCATCGTCAAAGCGTGTAAAACGGCATAATCACGCACCCGGTTGCGCGATAAATCGGCGAAAAGTTTGCTCTCGGCGATAATCCCGCTGCCTGATGCCAAACCAAACCACACCGTTCCGACTGGCTTATCCACGGTTCCTCCCCCCGGTCCGGCGATGCCCGTCACCGAGACGGCGAGGTCAACATTGAGCCGTGTTCTTGCGCCCAGCGCCATCTCCCGCGCTGTTAACTCGCTAACCGCGCCATGCTCTCGCAAAGTGTCTATATCGACGCCTAAAAGGGATTCTTTGAGCGCATTGGAATAAGTCAGAAACCCGCCTTGAAACACGGCGGAACTGCCCGGCATGGCGGTGATGGCGGCGCCAAGTAGACCGCCCGTGCAACTTTCCGCCACGCCGATCGTGACACCATTTTTCTTCGAGATGTCCAGAAGCTCTCCCGATTTTTGAAACAGCTCGGCAAGAATGGGATCCATCAGCTTAAAATCTCCACGGTCGCGAGCGCTTGCGCGGCTATGCCTTCCTTGCGGCCCGTAAAGCCGAGTGTTTCCGTTGTCGTGGCCTTAACTGAAATGCGGGCGAGGGGCAGGCCCGTAATCTCGGCCAGACGCCCGCGCATTGCGTCGCGGTAGGGCTTCACTTTGGGTCGCTCGCAAATGATCGTCAGATCGATGTGCCGTAATGTGGCGCCAGCGTTTCCGGCCAGCGTGATGGCGTGCTTTAAAAACTGGTCTGAGCGCGCGCCCTTCCATTGCGGATCCGATGGCGGGAAATCATCGCCAATATCGCCTTCGGAGATCGCGCCGAGGATGGCATCGGTGATGGCGTGCAGGCCAACATCCGCGTCGGAATGACCGACGAGCGTGTATTCGCTTTCCACCTCAATACCGCACAGCCAGAGCGGCTCTTCGCTCAGCGCGAGTTTATGCACGTCAAAACCGGAACCGGTGACAGTGAGTGTTGGGCGGGCGAGCATGGCTTCTGCCTTGGCGAAGTCTTCAGGCCATGTCACTTTGAAATTCCGCTCATTCCCCGGTGTGAAGGCGAGGGACAGTCCGGCGTCCTTGGCAATGGCGATGTCGTCATGGGCGGAGGCGTCCGGCGGAAGCGCGTCGAAGGCCGCTTTGATCTTGTCGAAGCGAAATGCCTGAGGCGTTTGCACGCGGTGCAGTTTATCCCGGTCGACGGGCATGAAGTCATCACTCTTTAAGGCATCCACAATCGGTAAAGCTGGAACGGCCCCATCATATGTGTCCAGCGCGTCCATTAACGGCTGTATCAGCGCCCTATCCAGAAATGGACGAGCGCCATCATGGATCATAACGATTCGCGGCGGATTATTTGAAAGCGCCTCTAGGCCTGCCCGCACAGAAGCTGTGCGCGTCGCGCCGCCCGTGACGGTGTCTTTGGGGAGGTGAAGCGCAGCTGCGCGCGCATCATTTTCCGCCACAACGAGGATGATTCGATCAAATAAGCTGGTATCTGCTGCATTCTTGAGCGTATGCGCTATCAGGGGCTCTCCTGCCAACGGTCTGTATTGTTTAGGAATATCGCCGCCTGCGCGATTGCCGCGTCCAGCGGCGACCAAAATAAGTGCGCAGTCAGTCAAATGCCTGTCTCTCTGGTGCTGAATTATTGTGCAAGCTGGTTGGCTCGTCTAGGACTGCGCCTTGATGCCAAACCCTATCCATATCGGCAAGCTTGCCTTGCGTTCGCGTGTACTGGTCGCACCGATGTCAGGCGTGACCGATTTACCCATCCGGCGCATTCTGTCCCGCTTTGCTCCCGGCGCAGTTGTCTCGGAAATGATCGCGGGCGAGGGTCTCGCCAAGGATGACCCCGAAAATATCGCTCGCGCGGCGGGCGGCGAGGATATTCGCCCTATGGCTGTGCAACTGGTGGGGCGTGATCCTTACTGGATGGCTGAGGGCGCAAGAAAACTCGAAGCAGCGGGCGCGGAGTTGATTGATATAAATTTTGGCTGTCCCGCGCGCAAAGTTGTGACGGGTATGAGCGGCAGCGCGCTGATGCGAGAGCCTGAACTGGCGAATGAGATCGTTGCGGCGGTCGTCAGCGCCGTGTCAGCGCCTGTGACTGTGAAGATGCGGCTGGGCTGGGATGATGAGAGTCTCAACGCGCCCCAAATTGCAACGGATGCGGTCGCGGCAGGCGCCGTTGCCATAACGGTGCACGGCCGCACACGCTGTCAGTTTTACGAGGGGCAAGCCGATTGGCGCGCGGTTAAAGTGACGGCTGACGCGGTCAATGTCCCCATTTTCGTCAATGGCGATATTCGGGATGGCGTGACGGCGCGAGAGGCCTTGTCACAATCGGGCGCTGATGGCGTGATGGTCGGGCGCTCACTGATTGGGCGGCCTTGGGCGCTGGGCCCGATCATGGCTGCAGTCGATGGAACGCCGCTCCCGCCTGCGCTCAGTCCTGAGCAGAAAACACAACATGCACTGGATCACTACGCCGAAATGTTAAGCTTCTACCCGACACGCAAAGGCGTTCGCGTCGCGCGTAAACACCTTCTCGGATATGCGGGTGAGGCCGGACTTTCAGATGACAGCCCGATTCGGCAGCGTCTGGCCCGATCCGACGATGCGGAGGAGGTACGCGACATTCTCGCAAAATTGTTCACCCAAGAGACGCGGAGCGCTGCATGACCGCATCTCTAATCGAAGACTGGCCGTTTCCGGTTTTTCAAATCGAAGACGGCTGCATCATGTTTGCCAATCATGCAGCAGAGGAGTGGATTGGCGATAGTGTCAAACGGATGAAAGGGCGTTCGCTGCCCGAACTCATCCAGTCTGAACCGCCGCTTGAAGAGCAAATGCAAAAGTCGCGCGACCTTGGGACTGCGCTGACAAACCGCGCATGCACGGCAACGCTGCCCAACGGCACGACATTGACATGCCATATTACGGTCTATCCGGTGGAAGGCGGCACGCAGGGCGTGTCATTTTGGCTGGCCGGACCCCGGCCGCGTCAAGGCGCGATGGGCGGCCCTGTCGTCTCTGGCATGGGCCGGATGATTGCGCATGAGCTGAAAAACCCGCTGGCGGGCATAAAGGGCGCGGCGCAGCTGTTGCGTGATGATGTAAAATCCGCGGAGGGGCGTTCACTCCTCGACCTAATCGGATCAGAAATCGACCGGATTCGCCGTCTGGCTGACCGGATGGAGACACTCGGCGATCAGGATCCAGATGATATGGGGTCCGTCAATATCCATACGGTGCTGCGTCAGGCCCGAAAGATTGTACAGTCAGCCGAGCCGCGCCTCGTTTTCACCGAAAATTACGATCCGTCCCTTCCGCATGCTCAAGGCGACCCAGACACGCTGATGCAGGCGTTGCTCAACCTCATTCGGAATGCTCAGGATGCGCTCAGTGATACAGAGCAGCCGGAAATCGAGTTGGCGACGAGTTTTCGTGCCGGGGTGTCCGCGCGCGGTGAGAATGGCGAGGAGGTGCGGCATCTCCCGCTCCAGATTAATGTCACGGATAATGGGCCCGGTATTCCTGATGAAATGCAGGATCATATTTTTCAGCCTTTCGTGTCGACCAAGCGTGACGGGCAGGGCCTTGGTCTCGCATTAGTGTCGAAAGTTGCAAAAGCGCATGGCGGTCTCGTCGAAGTGCGGTCGCGACCCGGACGAACGACTTTTTCTATCCTACTTCCCGCGCCTTCAGGAGAGTTTCTGTGAATTATGACGTCCTACTTGCCGATGATGATGACAGCATACGCTTGGTGCTCAGCAAGGCTTTAACGCGGGCTGGTCATACTGTGCGCGCGACTGATAATCCGCACACACTACTCAAATGGGCCGAAGCGGGGCACGGCGATATTGTGCTGACCGATGTGATGATGGATGGACGTGAAGTGTTCGAGCATCTGCCCGATCTGGCGCGCATGAGGCCCAACCTTCCGATTATTGTTATTTCTGCCAATAATACCGTCAATACGGCGATAAAATCCGGACAGCACCGGGTGTTTGAGTATGTCCCCAAACCCTTTGATCTGGACGAGATTTCGAGCGCTGTCGCACGTGCAGGCCAATCGGTCGGGCCGAGGCGAGCCAAGGCATCGCCCGCGCGCGGTGGGCTTCCTATGATCGGTCGCTCAGCGGCCATGCAGCCTGTGTTTCGCGCCGTATCACGCTTTGCTGCAGCCAATTTGCCTGTCTTGATCCACGGCGCTGTCGGAACCGGCAAGGATTTGGTGGCTCGCTTGCTGCATGATGGCGGTCCGCGCGTCGACAGGCCTTTTCTGCGGACGACGGATTTTGATAATACTTCGCTTACATTGCAGAAAGTCAATGGCGGCGACCTTTACATTGACGAAATCGCGGAACTGTCTCTGCCGCAGCAGGAACGTTTGCTGGCATTTTTAACCGAAAGCGAAATGATCCCGGCATCGGATCGCCCTCGTGTGATCTGCGCGACCCGCAAGGATCTGCGCCGTGAGGTCGAAGAAGGCCGGTTTCGGGACGACTTGCTTTTTCGTATTAACGTGGCTGAGATACGGATACCACCGCTTGCCGCGCGTGACCGCGATACTGTTGAACTTGCGGAAGCCTTTCTGGGCCAAGCCAGCCCGAATCAATCACGGCGATTTTCGACCGATGCGCTGGAAGTCCTTCACCGACATGAATGGATCGGCAATGTGCGAGAGTTGGAAAATATCGTCCGCCGTCTGGCTGTTTTATACTCGGATGATGTGATTTCTGCGGATATGGTTTTGCAGGAATTCTCCAAGGATATCCGGTCAGGAAATTCTGATTCGGATGCCTCCGATAAGTTTGAAAGACAATTGTCGCTTGCTTGCCGCGCCCTGCTTGACGAGGAAAATGAAGCTGAGGACGGCTCCCACTATCAAACGGCTATGGCTTGGATTGAACGACCGCTGATTACCGAAGCGCTGCGGGTGACGGGTGGCAATCGGGCCAAGGCCGCGGACCGACTGGGTATTCACCGCAATACACTGCGCACTCGGCTAAAATCGCTCGATTTACAGTAGCCTATCGACTTGGCTGTTGAATTACGGCCACACTGGTGCAATCATGCAACAGTGTTGTCAGTTAATTGGTTGCTGATGTTGCCGTACGGAGCCCCATGGCGGACGTGCTTTCCATGACAGAGACGATTCGGCCGTCCAGCGCTGGCGCGTTGACGCCGTCCCGGCCAACGACGCCATCGGTAGCGAGCCCGGGAACGCCGCGCAGCCGCTTGCCTCGCATCGCGCGATCAGCCGCCTTTGGCGCGTTTTTTGTCTCGGCAATTGTTTTAACAATGTTGGGCACCTTGCTCAGTTTCAGTTCTGATGACGCACAGGTGCGCACGGCCTACGCGATTTTGCAGGCAAACCTGGCGCTTATTGCGATCATCGCCGTCTATCTGGGATACCGCGTTCGCAAAACACTCTTCATGCCGGAAGAACGCGATTCGACGCCGCTATTACATCGTCGCTTCGTCATCATTTTCAGCCTCGCGGCCCTGCTCCCAGCAATCATTATTGGCGTGTTTTCAGCGTCACTTGTCAGCCAGAACATAACCGGACTGTTTGGCTCCGATGTGCAAGACAATATGGAAAGCGCGCGCCGAATTTTGACCGATTATCAAGATCAGGAATTGTCGGAACTGGCGTTCGATGTCGGCAGTGTTCGGCAGGCCCTCAATGAGCGTGACTTTGAGATCGCCGACCGCATCTCTTTGGCCGCTGAGCTACAGATTTTGTCGCGTGTTCGCGATTTGGATGCGATCTTTCTGCTCCGTGATGATGGTCAGGTGCTCGCAGAAGCCCAAGGGGCGAGAGCGCCGGCTTTTCAAGTGCCAAGACCGGAACTGCTGCGCGCGATAACAGCGGGGAAAACGGACTTCCTACAGAATGACGAAACCAACTACCTCATCGCGCTGATCCGGCTCGCCCCTGACAGCGATATACTGCTTTATGCAGGACGGCGCTTGCGGTCTTCCTCGGAGGTTTTGTCCAACATTCGCGGGATTGAGATGGCCTCGGCCCGGATCGATGCCTTTACGGCCAGTCAGGCCCGTATGAACCGGATATTTGCACTGACATTTGTCGAAACGGCGTTGCTCCTCTTGATGGCGGCAATTTGGCTGGGGCTGGTGCTTGCCAATCGCATCATCGAACCGCTTTCCAGCCTTGTTACAGCAGCTGAACGTGTGCGCGCCGGTGATATGAGCGCGCGAGTCAATGTGTCCGGTGATTGGGGTGAAATTTCCGATCTGGGCAGTGCGTTTAACCGCATGACCCAACAGCTAAACAGCCAGCGTGATGCGCTTGTTCGGGAGCACGATATTTCCGAGCAGCGCCGACAATTCTCCGAAGCGGTATTGTCCGGCGTTCGCGCTGGTGTTCTCGGCCTAACGGAAAGTGGCCGGGTCACGCTGATCAACGCGTCGGCAGAACGATTACTGGGTCTCACAGCGGAAGCCGCGCTCGATTGCCCGATCGCCGAGATATTGCCGGAATTCGGGCCCGCTTTCGCCCGCGCCCGGGAAAGCGTCACTAATTCGGCAGAAGACCAGATTGCCTACGAAATGGAAGCGGGTTCGATCAATCTTGATCTTCGTGTTGCGAGCTATCAGGGCGCGCGCCGCGATACGGGCTGGGTGGTGACGTTTGATGACATGACGCGGCTTGTGGCTGCGCAGCGCCAATCCGCTTGGCGCGAAGTGGCGCGCCGCATTGCCCACGAGATCAAGAACCCGCTGACGCCCATCCAGCTTTCGGCGGAACGCTTATCACGCAAATATGGTCCGGTTCTAACCGAGGACCGCGACGTTTTTGATAACTGTACGCAAACCATTATCCGCCAAGTCGGCTCGTTGGAACGAATGGTGGATGCTTTTTCTGCCTTCGCGCGGATGCCGCAGCCGGAGTTCGAGGATATTGATTTATCCCATGTCCTTGCCAATGTCCTGTTCGAACAGGGCGTCGCCTTTCCGGATATTCGGTTCCAGAAGTCCGGAACGTGGCCAGACGCCCTACCTGTGCGCGGCGATGAACGGCTGCTGACGCAAGCGTTGACCAATGTCTACAAGAATGCTGCGGAGGCTGTGCTGCGTAAAGGGGATCATAGGGATCAGCGCTGGGCCGGAGAAATCCGGACGTCGATCACAGTTGTAGATGGTCGGATTGATATCACCGTTCGCGATAATGGACCGGGCTGGCCGATGGCGGACATTGACCGTTTATTGGAACCTTACGTATCCACGCGCGAAGGCGGGACCGGACTTGGTCTGCCCATTGTTAAGCGCATAGTCGAAGATCATGCGGGGACCATTGCACTTGCGCCGCGCGGCGATGGAGAGCCGGGTGCGGAGGTGCAGATTTCCCTGCAACGCGATACGAGCCAAATAATTCAAGAGGATGCTGCCGAATGACATTGAATCGTAGAAATATTTCCGCTCAGGACATTCTGATCGTCGAGGATGAAACCGATATCCGCACCCTGATCGCGGGGATTCTTCAGGATGAAGGTCATCAGACCCGTGAAGCGGCGACCTCTGACGAAGCGCTGGCAGCGGTTCGTGCGCGCGAACCAAACCTCGTCATTCTTGATGTTTGGCTTAAAGGCAGTTCGATGGACGGCATTGAATTGCTCGATACGCTCAAGCAAAGCGCGCCGGACCTGCCAATCATCATCATTAGCGGACACGGCACTGTCGAGACTGCCGTTTCGGCCATCCGCAAAGGTGCTTACGATTATATCGTCAAGCCATTCAAGGCTGACAAGCTCATCGTCACCGCGACCCGCGCTTTGGAAGCGGCGAAATTGCGACAGGAAAACCGGGAGCTCAAAGGCAAGGCGCCCTCTGACACTACTCTGATCGGTGACAGCCCCCAGATCGTCCAGCTTCGCCAGAAAATCATGCGGATCGCATCAACAAATTCCAGAGTCCTTATTTCAGGGGCATCCGGTACAGGGAAGGAACTCATCGCCCGATTGATCCATCGTCAAAGCGGCCGCTCAGGCGGTCCATTCCGGGCTGTCAATGCCGCGTCCATGGTGCCGGAGCGTGTCGAAGAAGAGCTTTTCGGTGTTGAAGGGGCGGATGGCGTTGAAAAATCGGGTCTGCTTGAGCGCGCGCATAATGGCACACTTTATATCGACGAAGTCGTGGATATGCCTTTGGAAACCCAAGGGAAGCTACTCCGGCTTCTGGTTGAGCAGCGGTTCCAACGCCTCGGAGGCCGCGATGATGTCCAAGTCGATGTCCGGGTTATCACCTCCAGCTCCCGTGATCTTCTTGAGCAGGTCAAGCTTGGACGTTTTCGTGAGGATTTGTTCCACCGTCTCAATGTCATGCCGTTGGAAGCGCCGCCTTTGTCAGATCGCCGCGACGATATTCCGGCCTTGGTCAGCTTCTTCATTGATCAACTGGCTGAATCTACTGGCTTGCCAAAACGTGAAATCGGTTCCGATGCGATGGCGGCTTTGCAAGCGCATGATTGGCCGGGCAATGTCCGCCAGCTCCGTAATAATGTTGAGAGGCTGCTGATTTTGGCGACGGGCGATCCGACCCAGCCGATCACGCTCTCGACGCTGCCGCCGGAAGTGTCAGTCGTGCGCGGGGGGCAGGGACCGGATGACAGCGAGCGCATGATTGCCCTGACCCTGCGCGATGCGCGTGAGCATTTCGAACGTCAATATTTGCAGGCTCAGATCGATCGGTTTGGGGGCAATATTTCCCGCACAGCGAACTTCGTTGGGATGGAGCGTTCCGCCTTGCATCGAAAACTCAAGTCGCTAGGCTTGAACGCAAGTAATGGCGCGAGTTCCGCGCAGGCGAACGCCGATTGAGGCGCCGCCATTGGCGGCAATCACGTCAAGGAAATGAGGCCTTTCCATGCGTTTGATCATCTGCGGTGCCGGACGCGTCGGCTATGGACTTGCCACACGTCTGGCCATCGAAAACAATACGGTGACCGTCGTTGATACATCCGCCGACCTGATCCGCAAAATTACGACAGGTCTGGATGTGCGGGGGGTCGTCGGTCACGGCTCGCATCCTGAGGTGCTGGTGCGCGCAGGGGTTGAAAATGCCGACATGATTATTGCCGTCACCCATCACGACGAAGTCAATATGGTCGCGTGCCAGATCGCGCACTCCTTATTCGATGTCCCAACCAAAGTCGCCCGGGTGCGGGCGCAAGCCTATCTCGATCCCAAATATAATGATCTCTATTCGCGCGAAAATATGCCGATCGACATTATCATTTCGCCGGAAATTGAGATCGGCAAGTCAATCTTACGACGATTGTCCACACCCGGTGCATTCAATGTTGTCCCTTTTGCCGACGGGTTGGTGCAATTTCTGGGTGTTCGGATTGGCGTGGATTGTCCGATTATCGACACGCCGATCCGGCAAATACCGGACTTGTTCGAGGGGCTACACGCCGCCATTGTCGGTATTCGCCGCGACGGTGTCCTGTTCGCGCCTAATCCTGACGATCCACTTGAAGTAGGAGATGACGCTTATTTCGTCACGCGCGCCGAACACTCCCAACGCCTGCTCGAAGTTGTCGGGACACGCGAAGCCCGTGCCCGCCAAGTCGTCATTATCGGCGGCGGCAGCATCGGCAGCTATGTCGCGCGTGAGCTGGAAAAACAGCCGGGCGTACGCGTTCGCATGATTGAGGCGGACAAATCTCGCGCAGAATATGCCGCCACGGCGCTCCCGAAAACGGTCATCCTTCACGGCGATGCCATGGATGCGTCGGTTCAGGATGAGGCGGGGGCATCGACGGCCGATATTGTCATTGCTCTGACTGATGACGACAAAACCAACATTCTCGCCTCAGTTCTTGGCAAAAAACTCGGCGCGCGGCACACAATTGCCCTCTTGAATGAGCAGCCCATGCAGGATCTGCAAAAGGACCTCGGCATAGATATGGTCATCGATCCAAGGGCCTCGACGGTTTCATCAATATTGCGCCATGTCCGGCGCGGTCGGATCCTTGATGTGTACATGCTTGATCAGGGCAACGCCGAAGTGCTCGAGGGCGAAGTGCTGGAAACCTCTGTATTTGCTGGTAAAATGTTGAGCGAAGTCGGTGTTGATGATGGCGTTGCCATTGGCGCAATTGTCCGTGACGGGATGGTGATGATGCCGGAGCCAACATTGCAGTTCAAGGAAGGGGACCGCGTCGTGCTAATGGCCGAGCGGTCGGCCTTACGCGATATCGAGGCGCTGTTCCGCGTCGGTGTCGAGGCCTACTGATCCGATGCGGACCGTACGGCCGCGATTGTCTGTTTCATGAAACTCGTCAAGATATTCCTCTGGCTCGGCTATGCGCTGCTAAGCAGTGCTGCCCTCATGATGATAACGGCTCTTATCGCCTTGATCGCCTTGGAATTTCGCGAAGCGGCATTGATGGCGCTGCTGTCGATTGTCTCGTCGATGGTTGGCGCGCTGCTCATAACCGGAAGTTTTCGAGCGTCATCAAAGGAGAGTGCGTCGGAAGCCATTCTCTTCCTCGTCCTCTTTTGGACGGTTGTTCCGATTATCTGTTCATTCCCGTTCTTTGTCCTCGGCGCGACGAGCAGCCCGGTGACGGCAATGTTCGAAGGCATTTCTGCCATGACGACAACGGGAGCGAGCTCCCTACAAGCCGAAGACTTATCCAAAACTCTCTTGTTTTGGCGCTCGCTTCTTCAATTTTTTGGCGGTGCGAGCGTGGCAATCTTTGCCGTCGTCATTCTCGCCGCGCTCAATCTGACCGGAACGGGTATTCACCGATCCGCGCTCTTCACCTTCCGAACGGGTGAGCTGTTTGGTCGAATAGTCGGCGTGGGGCAGCTGGTGGTTTCGATCTATCTGTTCATCGCCGCCATCGGTTTTGTCCTGATGGTGATGGGCGGAACCGATAGTTTTACGGCTATTTGCCTGGCCTTGTCAGGCGTTAGTACGGGCGGTTTGCAGCCATTTAGTGGACCGCTGTCCAATGTCCTCACACCGTTTGCGGCGGTTATATTGGCATTGCTTTGCATGATGGGCGCGTCCAATGTGTCGGTGCTCTGGGATGTGTTGCGGCTGCGTCGATGGCGGCCGGTCTTTCGCTTGGTAACCCATATCGAGCATCGCGGGCTGCTGGTATTGGCTGGCTTGCTGATCGTCGCAACGGCTATATTTGCGAGCGTCTATAATCTCGGGCCCGGTATATTGGACTCGCTTTATTTCGTAAGTTCAGCGGGTTACCGCTATGATGTCATAAGCTTGGACATGGTACCCGCGCCTATCCTGATTGCGACGGCGTTGATTGGCGGGTCAGCTCTGTCCACAGCAGGCGGCATCAAGGTGATCCGGCTACTTTTACTGTTCCGCCACCTCGGTACGGATGTCGCGCGATTGTCCCATCCATCACGAGTCAAGCCAATCCAATTTCGTCATCAAGTGATCGAGGATGACGAGTTTCTGTCAATCTGGATGTATTTTTTCGGATATTCGCTGGGCTTTGCTGTCGGCGCGCTGTCATTGGCTGCGGCGGGCCTGAATTTGCAAGACGCGCTGGCCACATCGGCCGCGTCTATCGCAAATATAGGGCCTCTTCTAGACATGACTCTCCCGGCTTCGGGACTTCGTTATGAGGATTTTACGCCGATCCAGATGACGGTTTCAGCACTGTTGATGTTGATGGGGCGGATGGAAGTGCTGGTCGTCTTGTCGCTGATAATTCCATCAACGTGGCGATAATGAAGGCAAATACAGTGCGCTGCTCAAACGGCCATCTTTCTGATTTGTGTTTGGGAACGACGCCGTTATGTGTACGTTCCCAAATGGAACCGACAGAGAATTCGTCGGTTCCCAATAACAAAAAGAGGTGGCACCCCATGGCAGACCGCAAACAAAACCTTCAAGACGCATTTCTCAACAATGTTCGCAAATCGAAAATGCCATTGACCGTTTTTCTCGTGAATGGCGTCAAGTTACAGGGTGTCGTGACATGGTTCGATAATTTTTGCGTGTTGTTGCGCCGCGACGGCAGCTCGCAGCTGGTATATAAGCATGCCATTAGCACCATCATGCCCTCCGGACCTGTGCTTCTTCACAACCCGGACGATGATGATCTCGACGAATAAATTTAAGGCTGCTCTTGTACGAAATTGATGTAAAAACAGAACGCGCGCTGGTTGTGCACCCGCGTTTTGCTGGCGTGCGTGCCGCTGACGCGGATTACGACCTCGAAGAAGCCGTCGGTCTTGCGGAAGCGCTCGGTGTCGTGCCGACGGAAAACCGAATCGTTCCCATCCGCGAGGTCAAGGTCGGTAATTACTTCGGCTCCGGACAGATCGATGACATGGCGGCCGCGATTCAGGCGCAGGCGCTTGATATGGTTGTCGTCAACGGCGAATTGACGCCTATCCAGCAGCGTAATCTCGAAAAAATGCTCAATGTCAAAGTCATTGACCGGACAGGTCTGATTTTGGAAATTTTTGGGCTTCGCGCGGCCACGAAAGAGGGACGATTACAAGTCGAACTGGCGCGTTTGAACTATGAGCGGTCCCGCTTGGTGCGGACTTGGACACACTTGGAGCGGCAACGCGGCGGTTCCGGCTTCCTCTCCGGTCCCGGTGAATCTCAGATCGAAAGTGACCGCCGTCAGATCAATGATAAAATCGACAAGCTCAAATCCCAGCTGGATGATGTGAGCCGGACTCGCGACCTCCAACGGGCCAACCGGAAGCGGTCGCAAAATCGAATCGTCGCGCTGGTTGGCTACACGAATGCAGGCAAATCGACCCTGTTCAACCGTTTGACGACGGGCGGCGTGCTGGCGAAGGACATGCTGTTTGCAACACTCGACACGACCCACCGTGTTTTACCGCTACCGGGCGGGCAGGATGCGATTATTTCGGACACGGTCGGATTTATCTCTGACTTGCCGACACAGCTCATCACGTCTTTTCGCGCCACGCTGGAAGAAACATTGGAAGCGGACGTGCTGCTGCATGTGCGCGATATCTCCGACCCTCTGACTGCGCGTCGCCGCGAGGAAGTTATGGACGTGCTCAACCAAATCGGCGCGGGGCCGGATCACGGACAGGCGCTGATCGAGGTTTGGAACAAGGCTGACTTGCTGCCTGAGAGCCAGTATGAGGATATCACGGCGCTCGCTGATCGCGCCCGCACCGAAGCCTCGCTCACCGATTCTTTCGTCGTTTCCTGCTTGTCAGGTGAGGGTATCGAGGCCTTAGTGGCGGGTGTCGAGGAAGCTTTGACCCGTTCTGACGAAGTTCTTGATGTCAAAATTACGCCCAAACTCTTTTCCGCGCGGGCTTGGTTGCACGAAAATGGCCACGTGATCGAAGAAAAAGCCGGTGAAGCGGGGTCTGTTGCCATGACTGTGCGTTTGACCGAAAGTGACGCGGGCAAGTTTCGCGCAAAACATGCGGAACTGATTACTGGCTAGCCGCTTTCGTCTTTGACGGCTTGCCAATGTGCTTCCATCTCATCAAGCGATAACCCGTCCAACGATCCGCCAGCGCGGTCTTCGATCGCAGTGAAGCGGCGCTGGAATTTCGTATTCGCGTCGCGCAAAGACGCTTCCGCGTCGAGACCGAGTTTGCGCACCAGATTGACAGCAGAGAAGAGAAGATCCCCCGCTTCCTCATGGCGCTCGCTTTTCGCGGCAGTTTTCAACTCCGCCGCTTCTTCGACAATTTTGTCATAGGCGCCATCATGATCCGGCCAGTCGAAGCCAACCTTGGCGGCGCGTTTTTGCAATTTTTGCGCCCGCATCAGTGCGGGTAGGGCCAGCGCCACACCGTCCAGCGTTCGTCCC
>Ga0115567_10002001_pt1 | contig 20305 bp, 15 predicted proteins | sample COGITO_mtgs_1204_2_FD_88679 | JGI IMG/M metagenome (GOLD analysis project Ga0115567, IMG submission 88679) | Pelagic marine microbial communities from North Sea - COGITO_mtgs_120412 | ecosystem: Environmental > Aquatic > Marine > Epipelagic | place: Germany:Helgoland, sampling site Kabeltonne... | reverse complement strand
GAGTGTGGCTTGCTTTTTCTGCCAGCAGCCAGCACCATCGGGCAGCATTTCAGTAAAAGAAACTGTGCCATTTTGAATAGAATCGATTTTCCCAAAAAACAATCCTAGGTAATCGCCAATTGTAGCTTTAAATAAACTGCCGGTATTGGACTGTATAAGTGCCCATTTTTTACCATTAGATTGAAACACACCGGTAATGGATAACGCATCAATACCAAATTTTTCCAAAGGTTGTTTGCTGCGATTAAAATCTGGTTGCGCGCAATTTGGTTGCGCCGCTACATTTATTTCTACCCCAGCACCGGTATTTCTTGGCCGTTGAAAAGGGCTACGCAGAGTGCCAGCAGAATAGATAAAAGTAGGTTTGCTTTGAAATTCTGGATAAGGTTCAATATTAACACTAGTGGTTTGTTTCACCTCTGCGATAAATACCTGTAAATCGTCTACTTTGACTTCACAACCACTTAGCAGCAAGGCGGCGAGCACAATTTTAAGATGTTTCATTGTGCCGGCCCCTTCGATTTAGTGTCTTGTTCATTGGATGTTCTATAGGTTTTAGCCTGCACCTTAAGCTTAAGAGTATTGCCTTCTTGAGTGACCTCAAAATCATGCACTGTGACAATACGCGGCAATCCGGCTATCTCTGAGGCAAATTGTCCAAAGTTGTGATACCCACCAAACACTTCCATCTCTATAGGCAACTCTGAATAAAACTCTTTTGGAATTTCTCTTTGCCAATTCAACAGTCTAAAAGTGAGTCCCGCTGATGTGCCTACTAATGTGATGTCATCCAATAATCCAGGTGTTTCGTTACTAGTCGGTAACGATTTCAACATAGACGAAAAATCACGTTGTAAGCGCGCTAATTGCTCTTCGTAAGCAGCCAAGTTAACGGCAATACGGTACTTACCTTGGTAGGTTTGTTTTAACTTTAACTCTTGGCTTTGAGCCACTTCGAGTATGGGTAGTTTATCTTTCACTAAAAAGTAATATCCACCCACTAGGCCAATTACCACTACAAATACTGCCACCAAAGATTTTACTTCAAAGGGCCAAGTAGCCACTTGTTCGAAATCTAAATCATTGATGTCTTTTAACTTATTAAAATCAAATTTCATTTGCTTGGCTCCTCGTTAATAACTGAGAAATCCGGTGCAACGCTAGGATTAATAGTAAAAGTGAGCTTAAAATCACTGACCGCTTCTAAAGCGGATGTATCTGCTTTGATTGAAGATAATTCGCCACTACTAAAGACAGTTGAATCTTGTAGCTGACGCATGAAATCCGCTAATCGGTTGTTTGATTCGCTGACCCCCAATATTTCAATTAAATTGCCTTGGCGAGAGAAACTGCGAAAGGATAGGCCGTGTGGTACTAATCGCACCAACTCATCTAACACTATTGGCACCGCGTTTCTGCTTGACTCAAGTTGCTCAATCAAAGCCATTCTTTGTTCAATCGCTTCCTTGTCTTTTTTAATATTCTTAATTTTTTCTATTTGTTCATCTAACAATGCCGTTTGTTGCTCTATATAGCTATTTCGATAGTTTTGGTTATCTGTCATTTTTTCTAACACATTACCCGCAGCATACATTAAGCCAATGGCACTCAATCCAAGCATCGCAAGTAACGCTAAATAATTCTTTTTATGCTCAGCTCTGCGACTTTCGCGCCAAGGGAGTAAATTTATATGTGCCATGGTTGAAAACTCCTACTGGCCAAACCCGCGGCAATGATAAGTTGTGCAGATACCAGTTCTAAATCCCCTTGATTGAGGTTGTCTGCTTTAACCATGTCGGTAAATGGGTTGAAGCAAGTTACCTCGATACCTAAATCGGCAGTCAAGTCTTCAGGTAAGGATGTCAAGTGACCTGCACCTCCACATATAAGTAAGGAACTTGGGCGCGCTTCCCCAGATGCACTGATATAAACTTGTAAAGCTCGATTAATATTTTGCTGAAGATTCGCTAAAAACATAGGGTAGGCATCTTGTTTCCACGTTTCTGGTAATGTGCCGTCTGTCAATTGTTGTTCAATCTGAGAGCGTTCTTGACTGTAGAGCATACTCAGGTCTTGGATCAAGGCATCCATCCCAAAGTTGTGATCTTTGGTATAAATAACTTTTCCATTTTTTACTGCACACATTTGTAAGTGACTGGCGCCAATATTGATACAACATACTGTTTCGTCTTCTTCTTGGGGGTAAAAGGATGCAATCGCAGCACCTAAGGCGTAACTTTCAACATCAACCACTTTGGCTTCATAACCCACTTCACCCAATAAGATGATCCTGCGGTCGACTAACTCTCTGTGAACCGCACTTAATAATACTTCAACTTTATTGTTAGTGGTTTGACTGCCACTTATCTCTTCGAAATCAATGTATACCTCGTTAAGTGGATAAGGAATCAAACTATCAGCTTCTAATTCAATTTGGCTTTCAAGTTCGTGGTCAGTTTGCCCTGGATCCATATAAACAATCTTATTCAGAACGGTCGATCCTGAAACTGCTATAGCAACCAGTTTGTTTTTGTTTTTTAAGGCAAGCTTCACTTTCTTAAGTGCGTGGCTTACAGCTTCGAAATCTTTAATTTCTCGCTCTGCAAAAGCATTACCCTGAATGGGCTCGCAGGCGAAGGCTTGCAAGTTATATTGTCCACCTGATTTTTCGAGTACCACGGCTTTAATAAACCGAGTACCAATATCAAGGCCGATCATTTTTTGTACTTTAGGGCCAAATAAATTTTTCAATTGTTAGACATCCGATTGAATAGGAATAAGTTCACGCCAGCATTATTACGTAATTTTTTGTTTTTTATGGTTCTAATAACTGTACATAGGTATAAAATGTAGATCATTTATTAGAAGTTGCCTTGGTATTATCTATCCGTGAAGTTACTTAAACCCGCATTAATAGTCATTTTTGTCTCATTTGTCATTGGTATCACTGTCCTACTAGGTACTTATTTTTATATCAAATCTGACCTACCTAGTGTCGATGTCCTTAAAGATGTTCGATTGCAAACGCCCATGCGTATTTTTACTCAGGACGGCAAACTTATCTCTCAATACGGAGTGAAACGCCGTATTCCGCTTACCCTTGAGCAAATTCCGGAGCAATTAAAACAAGCTGTTATTGCTACGGAAGATAGCAGATTCTATGAACATCCGGGTATAGATCCTATCGGCATGATGCGCGCATTAGTTAATTTAGTTGTCACCGGCGAAAAAGGGCAGGGCGGAAGCACCCTGACCATGCAAATGGCGAGAGACTTTTTTCTGACCCGCGAGAAGAAATACATCCGCAAAATACGTGAGATCATCCTAGCTTGGCATATGGAACAACTTTTAAGCAAACAAGAAATCTTAGAGTTGTATTTAAATAAAGTAGAACTGGGTCACCGGGCGTTCGGTTTTGGTGCTGCAGCACAAGTTTATTATGGTAAGTCACTTAACGAACTGACCCTGGCGCAAATTGCCACTATTGCGGGATTACCTCAAGCTCCATCAGCACTTAACCCTATTAGTAACCCTGCGCGTTCAATAGTCAGAAGGCGCATCGTTTTATTACGTATGTTGGATGAAGAATACATTGATCAACAGCAATTCGAGGAAGCCGTTAACGCGCCTGTTACCGCTAAAAAATACGGCGCTGAAATTAATTTGGATGCACCTTACTTAGCAGACATTATTTATAGTGAAATGATCGAATTATACGGTAAAGATGAAGCTGAAACGGGCGGTTATCAAATTTACTCTACCGTTTCATCGGATTTGCAAGCGGCGGCACAACTAGCTGTGCGCAGAAACCTACATGATTATGATGAGCGACATGGTTATCACGGGCCAGTCGAACAACTTTGGTCATCAGATATATCTGATGAGCAAAACAGCCAGCATTCAGAACTTGAAAAATCTGAACTAGGAAATTCAGCCGAATGGCCTGAAGCGAAGATGTTAGCTTACCTAAAGGATGTTAAAACCTTCGAATCAATGCATCCTGCGATAGTTGTTAAAGTAAATGAAAAAGACATCATTGTTTTTAACCAACAAGGAAAATACACTATTATTGATTGGGATGGCTTAGATTGGGCCAGACCTTTTATCAACGATTCAAAACAAGGACCAGACCCCAAAACAGCCAGTGACATAGTGCAACAAGGGGCACTGATTTTAATTCGTCAACGAGAAGACGATTTACATTGGCAACTTGCCCAGTATCCACAAGCGAGCGGCGCGTTTGTCGCTCTTGATCCTAAAAATGGCGCTGCCCAAGCTGTGGTGGGTGGTTATAGCTTTTATCAAAGTCAGTTTAACCGTGCAACTCAAGCTAAAAGACAAGTTGGCTCGAACATCAAACCTTTTATTTACTCAGCCGCACTGGAAAATGGCTACACCTTGGCAAGTGTAATAAACGACGCACCTATCACCCAGTGGCAATCAGGTTCGGGCAGTGCTTGGCGTCCGGAAAATTCGCCCCCTGAGTATGATGGGCCGATCCGTATGCGTGTTGCGTTAACTAAATCAAAAAACGTGGTGTCGGTGCGTTTGCTCAGGGCAGTAGGGTTGGAAAAAGTTGCAGAGCATCTTACCCGTTTTGGCTTTAATAAAGACGATATCCCTTTAGATGAAACCTTGTCTTTAGGTTCTGGCTCCCATACCCCATTAGAAGTGGCAACCGCCATGTCGGTCATTGCCAATGGCGGATTTTTAATTCAACCTCATTTTATCCAACGTATCGAAAATGAAATGGGTGACGTATTGTGGAAAGTTAATCCTAAAAATGCTTGCAATCCTTGTGTTGCACAAACCCAGATAAACCAGACCAATGGCGATCCTGAAGACGATCTTGAAGCACTTCTAGCCGCGGAGTTTGGTGTGGCACAACAAGTTGATGAGCCAGCCAGCAACATGCTTTCTGCCCCCAGAGTTATCAGTGCAGAAAATGCATTTTTAGTCGCAGAAATGATGCGTTCTGCGGTGCAAATTAATGGTCATTGGGATAATCGTGGTACTGGATGGCGTGCAGCAGTGTTAATGAACCGGCGAAGTGACATCGCTGGTAAAACGGGTACAACTAACGATGTACGTGATACATGGTTTAGTGGCTTTACTCCCGACTTAGTGGCCACAGCATGGGTGGGCTTTGATGATAACAATCGTCGTTTGGGTCGCACGTCGCGAAATCAAAATTTGATCAACAAAAATCCAGAAAAATACAATTATATTGGTAATGCGCTAACCGGGGGTGAATCAGGCGCCCATGCCGCACAACCGGCGTGGATTAGGTTTATGCAATATGCCTTAGCTGATAAACCTGAACATTTGTTACCCATGCCCACAGACTTAGTCAATGGGCGTATCGATAAGGGCACAAGTAAAATTACTAATAGAACAGACAAGACATCTATTTTTGGATACTTCACTCAAGGCACCGAACCGCAAAATTTTGTGGCAGATGCGGAAATTATCGAATCCGCTGATCAAGGTGATCAAAGTAAAAAGCAGATTGAAGATATTTTTTAAAGTCACACACTATATTCACTGGCCTTTGTTGCCAGAGATAACTGAAATAACCAAACAAACTCACAGGACAATACGTTAATGGCCAATCCAGCTACAAAGAATGCGCTGTACATTCCTCATTCTGGTCCCTCACTTTTAGAAACACCTTTGCTAAATAAAGGCAGCGCATTTAGTTCTGATGAACGTATTACGTTCAATTTAACTGGCCTGATCCCGCCGCGTTACGAGACCATCAAAGAGCAAGTTGACCGTGCTTATATGCAGTACTCCAGTTTTGATCTGCCGATTAACAAACATATCTATTTGCGTGCTATTCAAGATAACAATGAAACTTTGTATTATCGCTTAATCAAAGAACATATCGACGAAATGATGCCGATTATTTATACCCCTACAGTGGGGGATGCCTGTGAGCAGTTTTCAGACATTTATCGTAGTTCCCGTGGTTTGTTTATTTCGTATTCTGAACGTCATCAAATGGATGATATTTTGCGTAACGCTACCAAGCGTAAGGTAAAAATCATAGTTGTAACGGATGGGGAGCGTATCTTAGGTTTGGGCGACCAAGGCATTGGCGGCATGGGCATTCCTATTGGGAAATTATCTTTGTACACGGCCTGTGGTGGTATTAGCCCCGCTTATACCTTACCTGTGATGTTAGATGTTGGCACCAACAACGAAAAATTATTGGCCGATCCTATGTATATGGGCGCGCGCCATAAACGTATCGGTCAAGCAGAATACGACGAGTTTGTAGACATGTTTATTAAGGCTGTTTATCGTCGTTGGCCCGACGTTATGCTGCAATTTGAAGATTTTGCTCAGCCAAATGCCATGCCCTTGCTAGAACGTTACAGAGACAAAGTTTGCTGTTTCAATGACGATATTCAAGGCACAGCTGCCGTGGCAGTGGGCACTATATTGGCCGCTTGTAAAAGTAAAAATACAAAATTGTCCGCACAAAAAGTAGCCTTTGTTGGGGCAGGCTCAGCAGGTTGCGGCATTGCTGAACAAATTATCCAACAGATGTGCAGAGAAGGCATTTCAGATGCACAAGCACGCAGCCAAGTATTTATGATCGACCGATTTGGATTGCTTTGTGAGGGCATGTTAGGTCTACGCGATTTCCAACAACGCCTTGTTCAGTCAACGGATGCAATCAAAGATTGGACCTTTAGTGGAGAATTTGCGTCATTGCTAGATGTAGTGAACTGCGCTCAACCCGATATTTTGATTGGTGTGTCAGGTCAGGCGGGACTATTTACCGAACAGGTTATCCGCAGTATGAAAAAACATTGTGAATTACCGATTATTTTCCCTTTAAGTAACCCTTCTCGCCAAGTTGAAGCTACGCCACAACAGGTTATTGAATGGACTGATGGCAAGGTCATTATTGCCACTGGCAGCCCATTTAAACCCGTTGAATACCAAGGTAAAATTTATCCGATTGCGCAGTGTAATAATAGCTATATCTTTCCAGGTATTGGTTTAGGTGTCATTGCGGGCAAAGCGAGTCTTATCAGCGACGAAATGTTAATGGCAACCAGCGCAGCTTTGGCCGAAGCGTCACCTCTTGCTGCGACAGGGCAAGGTGAGTTACTTCCAGCCTTAGGTGAAATAGCTCAGCTAAGTAAGAAAATTGCTTTTGATGTAGCGAAAATCGCTATGCGGCAAAATCTGGCCTTAGAAGTGTCTGATGAAATACTGATAGAGCGGATAGAGCGAAATTTTTGGATGCCAGAATACCGGCCTTATAAGCGAGTCAGTATTTAATTTGAGTGTTGCATGAGTTTATTGAATAAAATCGGCCGCTGGTTAGCGGCGTATCTGGAAAAACCCAGTGGGAATATTCAACCATCAACTTGCAAACCAGAATTGTTGGCGACAACGATTAGAGTGGGCGATGTATTGTTAGTTGATGGTTCGAGCCGGATCAGTACCGCTATTAAGTACCTCACTCAATCGACATGGTCTCATGCCGCTTTGTGCATCGCAGATGACAATAATAGTGCAGACCCAAATTGTGACAATATAACCTTGGTAGAAGCGGATGTGCTCGACGGTATACGTACTGTAGCGCTGAGTCATTATGCTCACCTACACACCAGAATTTGTCGTCCTGTCGGTCTCGATAATGAAGAGTTACAAAGTGCGATTGAATTCGCCAAAGCTCAAGTTGGACATCAGTACGATATGAAAAACGTGTTTGATCTCATGCGTTATCTGGTGCAAACGCCACCCGTGCCCACACGTTGGCGTAGAAAAATGATTATCCTTGGCAGCGGAGATCCAACTCGGGCTATTTGTAGTTCATTTATTGCTCAGACATTTCAATCCATTCGTTATCCTATATTGCCCGATATTTTTTTTGAAAAAGCCAAGCTGCCGCACAGTGAAGCTTATTATGAAGAAGTGTTACAAATTCGCCATCACAGCTTGTATGTGCCTAAAGATTTCGATATGTCTCCCTATTTCAATATCGTCAAACCTACCCTAAATGGGGCATTTGATCCTCATACGTTGGAGTGGAGTGAGTATCAAAATCCTGAGTAATTGCTAGCTAAGCTAGTGGCGAGTCATAACATTATATATGATGGCCTCAGCATTTCTCTTGAATACCCCATATGCCCACTTTTGCCACATTAGCTGTATTTATTCCTACCATATTTTTTATCTCGGTTACGCCAGGTATGTGTATGACTTTGGCTATGACCTTAGGATTAAAGGTTGGCTTACGCCGCACTTTATGGATGATGCTTGGGGAAGTTTTCGGCGTGGCGATAGTGGCTATATCGGCTGTGATGGGGGCTGCGACTATTATGCTGAATTATCCTACTCTGTTCATTGTGTTTAAGTACATAGGCGGGCTGTATTTGGTTTATTTAGGATGCAAAATGTTTTGGTCGGGTACACAACTAAGCATCAGCACAGAAATGGATTTAGCACTTAATCGTTATGCCTTAATATCGCAAGGTTTTGTAACGGCTATCGCCAATCCCAAGGGATGGGCGTTTATGTTGTCTATATTGCCGCCTTTTATTAATACTACTGAACCCATTACCTATCAACTCTTGGCGCTCGTGGTTATTATTATGCTGAGCGAGTTTATCTGTATGTTGATTTATGCAACAGGAGGCAAGGGATTAAAAACCTTGCTCAATAAAGGTAACAATATACGCTGGATGAATGGAATTTCTGGCTCCCTGTTGATAGGTGTTGGGGTATGGTTAGCCCTAAGTTAGTCAGGTGTTGCTTGGCTGTTAGCCTTGGCTAGAATAATTGCGAGTTTAGGTGAAACAGGTAATACCTTAAAAGGGCTAACGTTCGTTCCTCCAGTATTCCCAGAAGGTACAAGTCCAATAGCAGTTTTTGTTGCCGCGCCAACTATACGCATTACTTGTCCTAAACCCTCTTTAATATTGACCTGCCTGACAGCCCAAAACAATATCAATATATACCCATACCACCTCAAAATGCGCGTTTCAGAACGATTGGGACGCTTCAATTCAAGGCGTGACAATGACTGAATGTCGGTCACATTCTGAATTGGCACAACGAAGAAGTGGAGTGTCCCAGCCGTTCCCTTTGGGCGGGTTTTAAAGCGATTTCTGCTGCGTTGGCTATTTTTGACTTAGATTACTAAACCTGCAAATAGCCGCCTTGCCCAAACTGCTTTAAACTCCCGCTGAATCCGTCATTTTGAGGTGGTATGGGTATATGTACTTTGGTGTGCGACAGGGTGGATGCTTGCCCAAGCACATGGGCGTTTTCTAAATGCGTAAACTCAACGCCAATATCGCCTTGTTTTCTTGCTTGTTTCGCCAATATTAATTCTTTATCAACGTAAGGTTTGATATTTTTGTAAAAGTGCTTTGGCATACATAGGCTCCTCAGTTGTTGATAGACATAATCAGTTTACACTTTTTCCCCAGCGCGTCTTACTGTATTGCGGTTTGAACAAGGATATTCAGTCAATAAATTTATAGTTTTCGATAGTGAATTGAGCTTTAAAATCAAGGCCTATGTATAAACTTTCACCGGTAGCAGAGGCTTGAAGTACCGCATAGCGACAGGCTAGTTCTCGTTTGGTCAACCCCAACACTTCATGCATCAGATTACGCGCAATTCCTTGACCTCGATATTGCTCAGGTACGCCCATCTGATGAATACCTGTAACATAGCCCGTTTTGTGTAACATGGCAGTCGCGACAGGCTGCCCTTGGATATCTGCCATAAGTAGAGTGACCTCAGGGTATCGGTTAGCAAGTACTATCGAGGCAATGTCAATTTCGTAATTAAAAGCTTGAGACGCAATATTGCACCAAACACTGGTGTCTTTTTCACTCGTCACTTGACTGATATTTAATTGTTGTTGCTTGTGTGGAGAATAGTCATGCATGTCTAAATACATGGCTTGTTGTTTAAACTGCAAAGTGAGTCCTAAACACTCTTTGTCAGATTGATGTTGAAGATCTTTTTTAGGATTATTTTGGAATATTGGTAACACTAGTTTTTTTCTGTCGAGCGGTGCGTTATCGAGCCGTTCTTTTAATGTTGCCTTAGTATCCCAATCTTGCCAGTATCTGTGTGGCCAACTTCGAGATCGGTATATTCCTTTTGCATTAAGCTCTTGGTTGGATGTTGTACCCATTAATTTCCATAATTTTGTTAGGTTATTGATGTTTTCTTTATCTAAGTCGAAATGCTGCATTATGTCTCCTTGTTGATGAAAATTATGCCTATTACTAATGCCAATAGACCTACGATTTTGTGTAGGGTGATGGGTTTAATTGGCATGTTAAACCAGCCTAAATGCCCTGCAATAACTGCCATCGCAAGCTGGCCTATAAGAAAGTAGGGCATCATTGCCCCCATCCCAATTTTTGGAATAAGGAAATACACAATTGAGATGCCAACTGCGCTAAGTAAACCTCCAGCAAACCATAAATAAATGGGCACCGCTTTTGTTGTTACCAACGACGGAAGGCTTTGATTAATAAACATCAGTGTGATGACTGCAAAAAATAAACTGCAGAAAAACGCCACCACAGCTGCAAGTTGGGCATTACCAAGTAAGTTACCTAACTGAGCATTAAAACCGGCTTGAAGTGCCATTGCTGTGCCTGATATAAAGGCTAATACATATAAATAAGTCATACATCGATTATAAAAGGTTTTAGCAAATGACTCATTTACATAGGTTGATAACTTAGCTTTTTTTTCTGAGACGGCTTAATTGGGTTGCTGTGATACCTAAGTGAGAAGCAATATGGTATTGAGGGATCCTAGCGCCAATCGATGCATGGTTAATGGTAAATCGGCGATAACGTTGCTCTGCATTTTCTTGGACTATCTGTATTTCTCTGGCTTCTTTTGCCAATAACCAGTTTTGTTCCAGATAATGAATATGAAACAGTGCTAACCCGTGGTCGTTTTTTAACAACTGACGAAAAGCAGCGAAATTTATTTTAATGACACTCGAATCCTCTAAGGCTTGAATGGTAAAAGTTGATTCTGTTGATGTGAGGAGCGCGGTCATAGTTCCAGGAAAAGTGCCCTCATCGAAAAACATTTTGTTGTACTCCTGGCCTTGTTCATTGGTGATATAAGAGCGAAATAAGCCTTGGTAAACAAATGCAAAACTGCATGGTACTTCACCGGCCGAATATAACCTTTCGCCTTTTATTAAACTGTGATGAGTGCTGATTGAACATATAACATCCCAGGTTGCAGGAGGAATTGGCCAATAATTGTCCATTGCCTTTTTCAATGCTTTAAGCGACAGATCATGGCGCAGATGTTTTATTTGCATATATCAATTCTTAATTAGCTGAGGTTTGTAAGTGCTCAATATTTTTTAGCTTGTCTAAAACGTCGGTATAACAATGTCTCATTTATATCCATTAGTTAGTATTAAATCTAAACCTTTATTTGAATTCTATCCGGTATTTTTGAGACTAATTGTTTAAGGATGCTATTTTTGTTAATTTCACGTCATTGAAAAACGAATAATTATTAAGAATCACACAACTATGAAGCTTGCCGCTTTAATCCAGCCCCAAATCAGTCAACAAATAGAATCTTTGTACCAAGCTTACTTAAGGCTTCATGAAGCTGAACAAACCCTATTGACGGTATTGGCTGTGGTATACAAGCCTATTGGCGTTACGAAGCTAGCAGAAATAATTGATATATTAAGTAGTAGAGGCTTTTTACCTAATCCAAAAAAAGAATATCGCTTATCGGCGCAGCAAAGAGAGCAATTCACTAAGCTTTCGTTATTAACCGCTAACAAAGACGGAGTACAACTCAATAGGTTACTTGCCAATCGTTTAATCACTGAAATTGACCAGTTACCCACAGCCTATGAGTTTACCGCAGATCAGAAGTTACTTGAGATAATCATGGCTGCAGAAGAAATTGCGCCTGTGGTGAACAGTTACAACTGGCAGAAAAAAGAGATCGATAGAGGCAGAGTGCTTCGAGACCTCTATTATTTAAATCAAATAGAACAGCTTGAAGCGGCCTTAAAATTCAATAAAAACCCACAAATAATTGACCACGACCATAACCGCATTTTAGTTGAGATCCTGTTTTTACCCTTTGATTTGGGCACATTTTTAACACTGCCCAACGTGCTGCAATATCAAGTGTTTGCCTGCCTGTTTAGAACGGTTCAAATACAAGGACAAAGTTGCGCTTACCCTATTCAATTATTAGAGCAAGTTTGTGCGGCGAATTCGGATAGAACAAGTCTTTCATACAATGTCGATTGTCATCATTTATTGGCAGAACAGTATTTGTATCAAATGCGTTTCGAGGATTTTGAACGTATACACGACTCACAAGACACCAGTAGCTACGGATTGCAATTGTGGGGCGCATATTATTTTTTAACTGGCAACAATCAGCAATCCATCGCCTATTTTGAACAAGCCATGCTTGCCAAAAACAAACTCACAAAACGCAAAAAACAATATTTAAATGAGGTGTTAGGGTACTTCTACAAACTGGCATTAATAGTTCACGCCAACCAAGATGATGTGAGTTTTTTTATGACCGCCCTGCAACAAGTCGAATTTGAAGAAAGTGACCGAAAGGTCAACAGTGACTTTTATTATATTGGGCAAGGCGTTGTTAAACCTATCATGTGCCTGTCGACGGGCGAAAAATATAATATCAATATTGAATACAATAATATTGATGATAGAGCGGACTTTTTCTCTCACCAGCTCAGTTATTTTAATTATTTATTGGCTCAGGTTTGGTGTAATCAAAGTAAAGATCCTGCACTGGCTAAGTTAGCATTAAAATATCAAACTAATTTTAAGCAGCTTGCTTATCCCTTATTTGCGCAACTATGTGAGCAAATGGCGGCGAGTTTCAGTGATAAAAAGCCGCAGTCAGAACACAAATCGAAATTGACTGATATTACCACCTTGATAGTCACCAAATCACAGTGGGACTTAGCCCTAGATAAATTAATAGCCCTTAATCCACATACCGAAAAAAATTCTGCATCGACGCAAAAAGTGGCAGTTAAACCTGTCCGTCTAATTTGGGAGTTCGAACACCAATATGGACACAGCTTAACTGCCAGGGAGCAAAAGTTTAATAAATCGGGCTGGAGTAAGGGTAGGGTTGTTTCGCTAAAACGTTTGAAAGAAGAAACTGAGCTATTCGACTATTTAAGCGACAGCGATAAGAAAATTTGCCGCGCCATTGATGCTTATCAAACCTGGGGATATTACTCAAAATTAGAATATAGCTTACAAGGATTGCCAGCACTAGAAGCGGCAGTAGGCATTGATAACTTATATCAATCTGATGACTTAAACCAAGCAATTGAGATTGTTAAACGCGAGCCAGAATTATTGGTGAGCCAACATGGCGAACAACTTTGTTTAAGTATTGCCGATTTACCTGACGATATCAGCGATTACGAGGACCAACCCGCTTACGATTTAAAGGCTTTAACCGATACCCAATATCAGCTTACGGTGTTTTCTCTTGAGCATATCAAAGTGGCTGAAATAATTGGTGAGGCAGGATTATTAATTCCTATCAGTGCCAAACAAAAAGCACTAGAGGGTATAGCGGCTATTGCGCCGTTTTTAAATATTCAATCTGATATCACAGAGCTGGATACTGGGCTAGAAACCCATACATGCGACCCCAACTTAGTAGTGAATATTCAGCCAAACCAAAACGGGCTAATGTTTACTTGCGTAGTGATGCCATTTGGCGAAGAAGGACCTGCCTTTAAACCTGCTGTTGGCAATGCCAGTTTAACCACCGATTTAAACGGTAAACGTATTGCCACCCAGCGCGACTTGCTGCGCGAAGAAACCTTATTGGATCAACTTGACCAAACCTGCCCTGCTTTTTTAGATATGTCGGATAACACCTTATTATTAGACGATTTACCAACGGCGCTAGGGGCGCTAGAACAATTAGAAATAGCTATTTCTCAAGCAACATTTGACTTAAAACTGCGCTGGCCGAAAGGCAAAAAGATACGTTTAACCAAAAAATTGGACAGCGCGCACCTGCAACTTGCGTTTAGTCAAAAAAATGAATGGTTTGATATCAGTGGCGACTTACAAATAGACAACGAACAAGTGCTTGAACTAAGAAAGCTACTGGAACTGGTTAAAACCAGCAATGGTCGCTTTATTGAGCTTGGCGCCGACCAAATACTCGCCTTGTCTGAGGATTTACGCCATAAACTCGAGTTAATTAATCAAGTCACCGACGAAGGAAAATTTCACCCCTTAGCCAGCTTACAAATGGAGCAAGCCACAGCAGGTATGCGTATGAAGACTATTCATGCGTGGGATCAACAAACCCAAAAAATGCATCAAGCAAATACTATTCAGCCGCAAATTCCATCAACCTTTCAAGCACAATTGCGTGATTATCAGCTGGTGGGTTTTGATTGGGCTTCACGCCTTGCACATTGGGGAGCAGGCGCTTGTTTAGCCGACGATATGGGCTTGGGTAAAACCTTACAAGGCCTTGCCATTTTACTTTCGCGGGCAAGCCTTGGCCCCAGTTTAGTTATCGCCCCCACGTCGGTTTGTTTTAACTGGCAGCAAGAGGCCCTAAAATTTGCACCAACACTGAATGTCAAAATATTTTCCGACTCAACTAATACCTTACAACGTGAAATTTTGTTAAAGGAGTTAAGCCCCTTTGATTGTGTGATCATTAGTTATGGGTTGTTACAACGAGAAAGTGAAATTCTTAAACAGGTACGCTGGCACAGCATAATTGCCGACGAAGCCCAAGCATTAAAAAATCCATTGGCAAAACGCACTAAGGCAGCCTTTGCACTACAAAGTGATTTTAAAATGATCACCACAGGCACTCCTATTGAAAACAATTTAACTGAATTGTGGAGCTTATTCCGCTTTATCAATCCTGGTCTGCTTGGCAACATCAAACGTTTTGGCGAACGATTCTCACTGCCCATCGAAAATGCAAAGGAAGATCCTCTCGCTGCGCGTAAAGCTAGCCAAGCACTTAAAGCTTTGATCCAACCTTTTATTTTACGACGCATGAAAAACCAAGTATTAACCGAATTGCCATCTCGCACAGAGATTAATATTCGAGTAGCAATGAGTCCCAAAGAACGTGATTTTTACGAAGCGCTGCGACTCAATGCCATAGACAATATTAGCCAAAGCGGCGAACAAGCCAATGCAGGTGAGCAGCGAATTAAAATGCTCGCCGAGTTAGTCAAACTGCGCCAAGCCTGCTGTAATCCTAAATTAGTCATGGCAGAAACCAATATACCCAGCGCCAAACTCGCCGCTCTTGATGAGTTATTAGAAGAGCTGAAACTCAACAATCACAAAGCGCTTATATTTAGTCAGTTTGTTGGGCACTTACAATTGATCAAACAGCACATCGAAGCTAAAGGTTTTAGTTACCAATACTTAGATGGTTCAACGCCTCAGAAACAGCGGCAAAAAAATGTTAACGCCTTTCAAAGTGGTGTAGGCGATATATTTTTAATCAGTCTAAAAGCCGGTGGTTCAGGCTTAAATTTGACCGCAGCAGATTATGTCATACACATGGATCCTTGGTGGAACCCAGCCGTAGAAGAACAGGCCTCTGACCGCGCCCACCGAATAGGCCAAACACGGCCAGTGACCATTTACAGGCTAATCACCCAAAATACCATTGAAGAAAAAATTGTCGCACTACATCAACATAAGCGTGACTTAGCAGATAAACTACTATCGGGTAACGAAGCCGCAACTAAGCTGTCGGTAGATGATATGCTGAATCTACTAAAAGAGACATTTTAGGTACCGTATAACCTAATAAATAATCCAGTTTGTACTTTGCCCCTTTTGAACTTTTTAATAGTTCTCAAATGACACTTAAAACTGCAGGAGATAAAAATGACAACCATAGGTATTGGCACGCTTTCACCCGAACAAGCATTAGCCACGTTAGGCGATATGACCCAAACCCTTGTTCCCATTCAACCTGAAGAACACCTCACCCGCATAGCTAAAGCGCAAGCGTATATGCAAGCCAACAACATAGATGCCATTTATCTGAATGCAGGCACAAATCTTACCTATTTTACGGGCATGAAATGGTATGCCAGTGAACGTATGGTGGGGGCAATATTACCGGCAAAAGGTGAAGTGCAATATATCGCACCACATTTTGAAATTGGTAGCTTAAATGGTTTTAAGGTTATAGACGGGCCAATACATGGATGGCAAGAACACCAAAATCCATATAGTTTATTTGTTGAGGTATTAACGTTATTAAAAATAACTGACACCGCCACAATTGGCATTGATGAAAGCGCGCAATTCTTTATATTTGACGGTATCAATAAAGCGCAATCTGGCTTAAACCTAATCAATGCGCAAGAAGTTACAGCCCATTGTAGAATGCAAAAATCAGCTAACGAAATAGCATTAATGCAAGCGGCAATGAACATGACACTGGCTGTGCATCAAGCCACCGCAAGTATGTTACATGCAGGCATAAGCACTACTGAAGTAGAGGCTTTTATTAAACAGGCACACCAAAAAGTCGGTGCGCCAGGTAACTATTTTTGTATTGTGTTATTTGGCGTGGCGACCTCTTTTCCCCATGGAGTTAAAGATCCTCAAATCTTAAAAGCAGGCGATGTAGTGTTAATCGATACCGGCTGTAAGGTGCACGACTACATATCTGACATTACGCGTACCTATGTGTTTGGCGAACCAACAGCGAGACAAAAACAGTTTTGGAACGATGAAAAAGCGGCACAACTTGCCGCCTTTAATGCCGCCAAAATTGGTGTGTCATGCGAAGCTGTTGACGCTGCTGCTCGTCAATACTTAGCTTCACAAGGACTAGGACCCGAATATCAAACACCCGGCTGCCCTCACCGTACCGGCCATGGTATTGGTTTAGACATTCATGAGTGGCCTTATTTAGTTGGCGGTAACAAAACCCCACTCGCCACAGGCATGTGTTTTAGCAACGAACCTATGCTGGTGATACCTGATGAGTTTGGTATTCGTTTAGAAGACCACTTTTATATGTCCGATACTGGGCCTCGATGGTTTACTGAACCTAGCGAGAGTATTGATAATCCGTTTGGTTTGTAGGGTTAATTTAACGAAACTAAGAGGGTGGATGATTGGATCGTGACGATTATATAGTGTTTTCCTACTCATCGTATCTTGGTTTAGCCATACTCCATACCTGTACTGCGCGATTAGCGCGATTTCAAGATCCTAATTTGTGGAGGTTTTTGGCCCAATAATCTTTTCTATATTGAGTGGGTGTTTTGCCCACAATCTTCTTAAAAAAAGTATTAAACGTTGCTTTAGTGTTAAACCCAGCTTTATCCATGATATCTAACATAGTCGCCTTATCATTCATTTTTGATTCTAATAACTTTTTGCTTTCCTCAACTCGATACTGATTAACAAACTCAAAAAAGTTTTTATTAAAGTGCTGATTAACAATTGTGGATAAGGTACGAGGTGGTATTTCTAATTGACTCGCTAAGTTGTCAAGCGTCAATAAATGGTTTAGGTAGGGTTTATTGAACAACATATATTGCTCAATCTTTTCAATTAAAAGAGGCTTTATTACAGTTTTGTTTTTTAGAGAGGTGTTCAATAATGTTCTATCTATTCCTCGAAATATTGTGGAATGGCCGGCACTGAAAAATATTAAAATACAAATTAAAAACATAACTGCATAGTTGGATGTTAAAGCCAATAATTCAAAATCAATGTTAAAACCTATGTCAAAGTTAAAATTAAGACCTAAAGCTACAATCATTGCGTCAACCCTAACAAATAAGAACCCTATGACTAATATTTTTAACCAGGTTAAATCTACACCGTCGGTGTTAGCTACTTCATGTTTTATGCTCTTCTGATATTTATGTAACTCGACTAAAGATATAACCCCGCAGAATAAACGAAATAGCGCTCTTGAAATGTGAATAATACGATCAGAAAGAAGACTCACGCCATTGTTGGCATTTTGAATGACTAGTATTTTTTCATGATTACTTAATATCAGCCAATCGAACGTAAAGTAAATGAATATGGCCATGAACGGCAAAAAATATAAAAGATCCAGCGTTTGTAATTTAAAGTCTTTATAGATAAGTGACCTTATATACAATAACAATAGTGGCGCCTCTAACCAGAAAGCTAAACCAAACACGTAATACAGATTGGGCGATTTTGCCAGCGCAATATCTTTAAACACTTCACCAAAATTAATTAAATTATCGAGGGGAATCGCTGCTTGAGATAACAAAAAAGCGGCTAATAAAACATTGCTTTGCACCTTACCTTTTTTGATGGTTACAAGGAACAATGAGAACAGAAGGCATTGGAATATTGTTATAAGTAAAGCAACATCATGCACATTGAATATAACTGCTTTCACTTCAAACAAGACCCTTTATGAACAACGATAGAGGTGTAAAAATGCTTTATTTCAAGATACAAGACTGTATTACTTATCCATAAAAACCTCAATAAATTATTTAACTATACCTACTGATTGAAATTGGTGCTGGTAGTAGTTCACATATTCTTTTAAAAAAAAGAGACGCAACGGTGGCGCATTCTAAATGGTTTTGCGTGGAGAATATTCGTTTCAGACCATCCAAAAAATGCAGAAACGACAAATTCAGTGTGCGCACAGTCTCCATAATTAAACCGCTTATTGCGATACCATATACACAGTTATAAGTTGCAAACCAAATTAAAGAACTAAGTGAAGTAAATCTATACCGCTAATCAAAATGTGGTTTTTCCCCTACACCATACATTTTTATCAACAAAATACCGTTTAAGTAACTGCAGATCCTTTATTAATACGTCTAAATATCGGCTTTTGTAGTTACTTAGACGAATTATCATTTTTTTAACATTATTAATACATCTGAGAAATAAGTGAGTGCGGTGTGCCAAACACCCGAGCCTACATAAACCAGAGGTATATTAAAAATGTTAATAAAAATTAGTATCAAATTATTGCTTGTTATTGCCTTCTCTTCGTCTGCTATTGCCCAATCTCAATGGGAATTGGTGTGGTCGGATGAATTCAATTACAACGGTTTACCAGACGGAAATAAATGGTATTTCGAGCACGGCCCAGATTGGCCAAATGGAGAATTACAATACTACACACTTAATAGACAAGAGAATGCTCGCGTTGCAAACGGGACATTGACTATTGAAGCTAAGCAAGAGCAATTTGGTGGGCGTCAGTATACGTCGGCACGTTTATTATCAAATATTGGGTTCACATATGGACGCATGGAGATAAGAGCAAAATTGACACAAGGGGAAAGTCTTTGGCCAGCCATCTGGATGTTTCCAATAAATGAAATATATGGCGGTTGGCCGAACAGCGGTGAAATAGACATCATGGAAAACTGGAGCTGGGACGCCAACGGCGTATACGGTACGGTTCATACAGAAGCCTACAACCATATTAACCATACTGAAAAACAAGGACGGATTGAATTTAATGATCTATCCAGTGAATTTCATGTGTTTGCGATTGAATGGTATGAAGATCAGATACGTTGGTTTGTAGACGATGTTTTATTTTTTACCTTATACAATCAAGGCACTACCGCTAGCTTTCCTTTTGATCATCCATTTCATTTTATTCTAAATGTTGCAGTAGAGGGAAACGCCCCAGGAAAAGAATCAACCTGGACTAAACGCACCATGGAAATTGATTATGTGCGAGTTTATGACGGTCCCTTAGTAGGCCCCGCGCCAGTTTATTATTCAATTCCAGGTACCGTTGAATCAGAGAACTACTTCGATGCTGCAGGTGTTCGTAACCAAAATAATGCTACTGGAATGAACGTGGGTTTTATTGATGCTGATGACTGGATGGATTATCGCGTAGAGGTGAACAATGCTCAGCAATACACCACACATTATACCGTTTCAAGTCCAACCGGCGGGAGCTTCGAATTACGCAGCGGTGATACAGTTTTAGAGACTATTACTGTTCCTAATACCCAAGGATGGCAAGTATGGCAAGAGGTTGAAGGCAGTATAAGCCTGCCAGCGGGCAATCATATATTGAGACTACATTCTGTTACAGGCGGTTTTAACATTGACAGAATGCGGTTCGAGTTTAGTGATGAGTCGCCCAACATAACACCCGTTCTTTATGACTGTATTGCTACTGCAGCGTCATCGGCTGAGTCTAGCTACCAAGCAAGCAATGTGTGTGACAAAAATGCCAGCTCTCGATGGGCAAG
>Ga0115567_10001996_pt1 | contig 20319 bp, 16 predicted proteins | sample COGITO_mtgs_1204_2_FD_88679 | JGI IMG/M metagenome (GOLD analysis project Ga0115567, IMG submission 88679) | Pelagic marine microbial communities from North Sea - COGITO_mtgs_120412 | ecosystem: Environmental > Aquatic > Marine > Epipelagic | place: Germany:Helgoland, sampling site Kabeltonne... | reverse complement strand
TTCTTGGTGTTCATAACGTTTTTGAGATTCCCAATCAAATCTTCGCCATTCTTGTTTTGAAAGTGTTGCACAATGAGGACAAGTAAATGACCTTAAAAATGGTTCTGGTTGTATATAGTTCATTTTAGAGTTCAGTTTTTTTTAATTGGGTACAACGGATTTGTATAAGAACAGTAGGGCTGAAAAAACGCACGAACCATTCGGTTGAGCCACAAGCCGTATTTTTAAATTTTACTTATTATCCTTTTTGTTCAATAAGCCAAATTTAAAAATTTGGCGACCTCGAAAAGTACTGTGAACATTGGGTTAAGCACCAATTGCCCTATTGTTTTTATACGTTGTTGTAAAACGTACTTTCGCGCACTTATTTGAATTTGAGCTCTATTTTATTTCTGTAATTTTCCACACACTCAATCATATTTTTAAACATTCCATATTTTTCTTTTGGAAGATTAATATCCATTTCGTCAAGCGTTTGTTCGTTAACAAATCTAATTTTTTTGACATTGTGAGTTGTTAACCAATCATAAGTGATTATTGTTCTCGGAAACTTCTCGCTCTTTAGTGGTATTTGAAAATCAGAAGCATTTGAGAAAGCACCATATTTACTTACATATACTTTTATTGTTTCTCCATTTTCAGCTAAAAATTGAATGAATGAAAATTCATATGGAAGTTTCTCAATTTCCATTTTTAAATACTTTTCCCAAAGTTTCTGCTGATATACATCAGAGTGATATTTATTACTAAACTTGGAACATTCAAAACTATCGCTGTCACATACTTTCAAGCTTGCAAAAAGACTTAAGCTAAAAGAATTTTCTCCATACTTATCATTATACCAATTATCATTTTTAATCGAATAATTTTCAGACCATCTCAAAACCGTTCTCGAAGTTCCTTTGGAAACTTTATTGTCTTTTGAAAGGTCTGTATAATCTATTATTTCACAATCCACGTCTTGATTAAACTCATCCAATTCATAATTTTGATATTCTGGACATTGAGCATAGATAAATGCTGAATTGAATATCAGTAAGAATAGAAGTGTAGTTTTCATTTTCATTTAGGTCTTGGTTTTTTTCGTATGTTTTACAACAATTGGCCATGCATAATATTACGCATACCCCTTTTTTATAAGAGCTAATCTAAAGGATTTTTAATTTTTTTAAAAGTATTTGTAGCAGCACGAGTGTAAATCTCCGTAGTTCTAGTACCACCATATACTAGAAGCACCTGTATTTGTCTTAAACCAGTGCCAAACTCCATAAAATACTTAGCAAAATGATGCTTTGAACATGTGGCGTTACGGCAATACCTAAATTCAACTTTTCAGCTGTAATTTTCACACTATCTAGTACGTTTCCTCCGCTATACTTATTTCCATTCTTCCCCTGAAAAAGACGAACCATAGCTTTGTACTTTGTATTGTAAAAGCACCACTCCAAAGTACATCAGTATGAAGCCCAAAGCCACCTTAATCAGAAATTTTAGTTTTAAATAGCGGCTTTGGTAGAAATAGCCATTTTAGGGTTAGTCCAATTTCTGTAAATTCAAAACCAGCGGCAGTAGCGGAGGCAATATTGCTATATTTTCCGTAGATACTTCCGTTTAGTCTGGCGCTAAATTGGGTGAGGAGGCTTGCTTCCGCCCTGAAAATAGGGGTAGTTTCATCTTGTTCAACACGCTGTATGCCTGTAGCAAAACTACCAGTGTAATTAACTTTGTTGTTAATTGCCCCACGTATATCTGCAAAAAATTCACCTGCCCTGTACACTTCTGGACTAAAATAAATGGTAGGCACCTGATTTTCAAACGCAACGTACTGGTAATTTAATCCAATTTTTAAAGCGGGTTTTCTAAATAAGCTGTAATACAGTGAAGTGAAAAGGAGGTTTCTACTATTACCATCGCTCTGCGCTGTATAAATTAACTGGGAGTACCAACCAAGATTTACATTAGTGCCAAGATTATAGGTAAGCGCGTAATTGTTTAGAATAATTTCTCGCTCTATCAACTCAGCATTAAAATTTTGTACTTCTCTCTGGTAACCAAGAGACATACTTTGCATTTTAAAAGGCTGTAGCTCTAATTTTAAATCTACTAATGGCTGCGTATAACTATCTACATCAAATTTAGAGTTGTTAATACCCAGAACGGAATTCAACACTACTTTAGGAAAAAGTGTGTAGCGTATACCTAAGGATAAAACATTGGCGGTTGCCTTATTATCTGTAACGGTATTTTCTGTAGTACGGTAAAAATAAGATAGGGTAGTCCTAAATTTTGTAGAAAGGGGAAGGTCTACTGTGGTGTTTGTAAAAAAAGCAGTGTTGTTTCCATTATCAAAAGTATAGGCGGCTACTTGAGAGATACTAGGGCTATAGAGTAAATCTAATTTTTTTATAAAGCCCGTAGCGTCTTTTTGCTTTTCAAAAATTTGTAATGTTTTATATGCTGCACTATAAGCAGGTAGCACCTTGTCTGCTGCAAAAAGTGCATTTGCTAAGCCTAAGTTTCCATCAAAAGAGATACTATCCTTTTTAAGAATGGCATTGTAATTAGCAACGCTCTTTTTTGCAGCACCTGTATACAGACCTAAAGTTGCTTTTAGTGCTAAAATCCAATTCTCGCTACCGTACTTATTTTCTAGTTGTGCAATTTTGTTTTTTGCGGTTATAAATTTCCGATTCCAAATAAGGGCCTGTACGTATCTATCTACCGTCTGTTTTTTTAAATCAATATCTTCAATATCGGTAGCAGTTTCTAAGGCCTGTGTAGAAATTACCAACGCTTGTTTATCATTCTCGCCAATGTGTTCTGCAAGCGCAATACCATTTAGCGCAACAATACTGTCGTTTTTCGTATTTTTTAAGCGTTTGTATGTTTTTTTTGCTAGGGAAACTTGCTTAGTAATCAAGTAGGCATTGGCAAGGTTAAGAATGGCATCACGGTCTTCTTTAAAATCTATAAAAATATGTTTAAGGGTGTTGATGCCTTCTTCATATTGCTGATTGCCTATAAATGCATTGGCATAGCCCAACTGCATAAATTTTCTAGAAACTTTAGCCCCTGGGTTTGTAGGTTCAATTTCTAATGCTTTTTCTACCCATAGTAATGCAGATTCGTATTCCTTTAAATTACTTAAGGTATTGGCATAGCCCAAAACAGCACCAAAATTAGTGGGGTATTCTGCTACTAACTCCTTATAAAGTGGTTTCGCTTTAGCGTACTCTTTTGCCCATAAAAAAGATTCGCAATAATTTATACGTACTTCAAAATCACCAGGGTATTGCACTAGTAATTCTGAGAATAAGGCAGTAGCTTTTTCTGGAGAACTACTTAAACCAATAGCCCTACCGTAGCAAAGCCTTGCTGTTTTATTGGTAGGTTCCTTCTCTAGGAAAGAATTAAAAAATATAGCTGCTTCCTCAAACCTACCATTCTCTAAGTGGCTAAATCCTTCTTGTAATGGCGATTGTGATTGTACTAGAAAGCTAGTAATACAGAGTAATATCAAAAAAATTACTTTCATTTATTGAGGTTTTTTACTACAACATTTAACGGTTCTTTATTTAATTTATTTGGTTTTCACCTTTGTTAATACTTTTTGGCAGATTTAAAGATATTTTAGAATTTAGATTATGTACTCTGAGTAGCTTAGAAACCAGTTTTTTATGGTAGTTATTTGTTTATAATAATAATTAAAAGTGAAGAGGGGAGTTGTTATAAAACAATTTAGTAGCGAATTCATGTATTTGAACGAGAATAGTAATTTTCCTACAATATGTTTATGTGAAAAAGCATTATAAGAAGGTCTACTAGTAAGGCAAATAATATAATTTTTATGCCCTTAGCACTTCCTTTAAAGAATAGAATTACCGCAGAGCAATGGTTTATGCTAAGCGTTCTAGTGGTAAATGGGGGCAACTACCTTTACAATCTTTTGTTAGGTAGAATGCTAGGACCTGCAATGTTTGCAGAAGCAGCACTCTTAGTTACATTACTTTTAGTACTATCTTTTGCAGGGATGACTTTTCAGTTAGCAGTAGCCAAATATGCAGTTTTACTGGAAGGGAACCAATGGACACGCCTTAGGAGTCTTATGTTTTTAGCTTCCTTAGCTATGGGTGTTTTAATAATGGTGCTAGTAATCCTATTTGCCTCTAATCTGCAAGTGCTATTCCATATTTCTTCTAGTTCAGTTTTTATAATTTTTGCATTAGGTATTCCACTATATTTTGTAATGAGCGTAAATAGAGGTATTTACCAAGGAAACTTAAATTTTAAAAAACTATCTATCACCTACCAAACAGAAATGTGGAGTAGGCTAGTCTTAACCCTATTACTACTTTGGATAGTCCCTTTTGAACCAGCTGCGCTGGTAGCTTTAGGTATTGTTTTATCTTTTATATTTGGCTTAATACCAACAGATCGTATCAATTTCAGCTTTGATAAAGTTAGCCGGTTAACAATAGAAAATGCATCTGGCGTAACCAAATTTATACTACTTACCGCTTGTTATGAGTGTACACAAATTATTATAAATAATAGCGATGTACTTATGGTGAAGCATTATTTTGATGGATACGAAGCGGGACTTTATGCTTCCTTAGCACTAATTGGTAGAGTTGTTTATTTTGTAGCTTGGATGTTTGTAATGATACTATTACCTACCGTTATACAGCGCAAAAAAGACGGATTGTCTACTACACCTATTTTATTAAAATATGTTTTAATTATTACACTCTTATCAACAGGCATTGTAATAATGTGCTTACTTTTTCCAGAATTTATCGTGCAATCTATGTTTGGCGCATCCTATTTACCCATTGCAGGGCTTTTATGGAAATACGCTATAGCAACTTCCTTATTTGCAATTTCTAATATTTTCGCCTATTACTATCTGTCTTTAGATCATTACGTACCTGTATTAATTTCTGGGTTGTTGGGCGTATCTCAAATATTATTAATAGCCTTTTACCATACTAGTTTAGAAGAGGTAGTAGTGGTACAAATAGTTGCTATGAGCGTATTACTTGCATTCCAAATAGTATATTTTTTTATGAAAGTGACGCTACTAAAGCGCACAGATACTTCTGATACAACAATCTTAAATTAGATATTTTATGAAACTAGCTATTGTAACGGCATACCCACCAAGTAAAGTCACATTAACAGAATACGGGTACTATCTAGTAAAGCACTTTAGGCTACTGCCAGAAGTAGATGAGCTTATTTTAATTACAGACCGCACGGCACAGGAGAAGGATATTGCATTTACTGAAGATGGCTGTAAAATTACCATAGCAGAAAGTTGGGATTTTAATAGCTACAGCAACCTTTATCATATAAATAAAACATTAAACCGCACAAAGCCAGATGCTATATTATTTAACTTGCAGTTTTTAAAGTTTGGCGATAAAAAAATTCCTGCTGCGCTTGGTCTTTTAACTCCCTATTTATGTAAGGTGAAGGGGATAGCGTGTATTTCTCTTTTACATAATATTTTAGAAAAGGTAGATTTAGAAAATGCAGGTTTTACAAATAGTAAAATTTTACAAAAGGTATATGGTCTTATAGGAACAACGCTAACACGTTTTATTCTAGCCTCAGATGTTGTTGCGGTAACCATTCATAAATACGTGGGCATTTTAGAGCGCAAGTATGAAGCTAAAAATATTGTTCAAATTCCGCATGGAGCGTTTGAAACACCACCAGAGCCAGCCTATACTTTACCAAAGGGGCCTAAGCAAATTATGGCATTTGGTAAATTTGGCACGTATAAAAAAGTAGAAGTACTTATAGAAGCAGTTGAAAAAATACGAACATATAGTACGGAAAATCTAGAAATTGTGATTGCAGGTACAGACAGCCCTAATACTCCAGGATATTTGGCAGCTGTAGCCAAAAAATATGCGCACGTGAAACAATTGCGCTTTACGGGTTATGTGCCAGAGCAAGATGTAGCCACTATTTTTTCTGAGTGTGCCGTTTGCGTCTTCCCTTATACATCTACCACAGGTAGTTCTGGTGTGTTACACCAAGCGGGCAGTTATGGTAAGGCCGTAGTGCTGCCAAATTTAGGAGATTTAGCTACTTTGGTAAAAGACGAGGGCTACGAGGGCGAATTTTTTGAGGCTGAAGACAAAGACTCCTTGGCGCTAGCTATAGACGCAATTATTACAGACGATACAAAACGTATAGCATTATCTAAAGCTAATTATAAAGCAGCATGTTCCTTGCCTATGGCTACTGTTACCCAAATGTATATAGATTGTTTTAAGGCGATTTTAAAGAAAAAATCTAATTTTACAATTTCAGAAAGTATTCAGCAAAAAGAAAAAACCTAGGATTTAAAGAATAGTAGACCATTAGTATTATATGGTTTTCTAAACCATATTTTGTAATAGGCTATGGAGTAAAAGAAATTTAAAACCTTACTTTGTAAGTGCATCAAAGCTCAATTTTTTAGCGCCATTTTCATCTATAATGCCGTATCTTTTTTGAGGTACTTTCCGCCATGGTAAGTACCCTACAATCTCGGTAGGTATTTCTTCAAAATCATACAAAGTCCAAAAAGCGAAAGGGATGTTCTTAGCTGCTATAAATGTTTGTATGTCTTTATAATAAGCGGCTTGGTTGGTGGCACCGCCTTGAAACAGCTTCCAAATACCATTATAAGAAGTTACTCCGTACTCTTGTAAAAAGAGTTGTTTATTTCCTGGCACGTTTGCTTTTAATTCTGAATATTGCTGTTCTAGTTCAGAAGGTTTATCGTAATAATGAAAAGAGACGAGGTCTACTTCCTGCGCTAAATTTTTGGCAGCACTAGTAGAAGACCATCCAATGGTTACAGGGTGTAAAGAGTCCCACTGGTGTATTTGGGTTATCATTTCTTTGAGCCATGCTTTCACCCTATATTTTTTTCTGCTTTTGAAGTCTAAGTCTGGCTCATTTTTAATATCCCAACCTAGCAATGCGGGATGGTTTTTTAAGCTTGTAATGATCGTTTCTGCATGCCTATGTGTTTGTGTCCAACTATGAATGTCATAATCTCCATAGAAATCAAAAAGCGTTATCATAACTTTAAGGTTACTTGTTTGCGCAAGGTCTAAAAGTGTTGCTACCTGCTGTAATTTTACTAAATCAACCCTATTCTTACCAAAGGAGGTATAGGGAATAAAAACACGTGTCATATTAAGTCCCATGTTCTTAATAATCTTAAAATCTCTAGTAATGGCTAAGCTGTCAAAATTTTCGCCAAACATATTCCAAGGAGTCTTTTTAGGATAGTAATTAACACCTCTTATGTTTGATAAGTTTGGAGCAATATTGTGCGCTACTATTTCACCGCTGGTAACGGTATTAGAAGGAAGACCAATTTGATGTCTAACTCGCCAAAAGCCATCTTCCAACAAAGCAATGATCCTGTATTTGTCCTTACTTCTCTGTTCAAATACAAGAGAATCGTTTTTAAAAGTTTGGTGATAACTAGTAACGGCATCTGTAAATACTGCTAACTTACCGTCTACACTCATAAATTCCATGCTAGCGGTATGGTCTAGCGTAGTGCTCTGTGTATGAACCTTATTCTTAGTATTTAAATCTATTATTCGTTTAATCTTTATGGCACTACTATCTGTAAAATAATCATGAATACCTAGCATTTTATTTTCTCTAAAAGCCGTATTTTTTACAAACCAAGAACGTTTGTAATCTGTTGTTAATTCTTTTAATTTTTGATCTGTTATTTGTCTGCCTTTAGAATAAATATTTTCCCAAGTAAATGAGGGCACGTATGTCTCATTAGAAACTTGTTCTAAACGCAGCATGGTACTCCTATCTGCACCTGTGTTTAGGTATGAAAAAACAGCACCTATACCAAAAAGTATCGCAGCATTTACTCCTATAAAAGAAATAAGTAAGAATATTCTGTAAGCGTTCTTATTACTTCTCATTGCCCAGTACTAGTTTTAACTCTTTTTCTATTCCGGCAGAAATGACGGTTATAGTATAGCTCCCATTTGGGTAAAACATTTCTTCTAAAGATACTGTTGTCTCACCATTCTTTGTGAATAAAAATTTTTCTTCATTTACAAAATTTTCTTCGGATCGGATACGTACAAAAACACCAAACCCATCAGCTACTTTTTGGTCTATAAAGCTTAGTATTGGGCCAATGCCTAATAACTTGCTTTTATTATCGTAAAATATTTCATAATCTGTTACAGCGGCTTGAAAGGAAAGAGATAAATTATTACTTTTTACTGCTCCTGCAACATAGGCAGTAATATTCCAATTTGTAGGTTGTTCTGGGTGTAGAACATGAGCCGTGGCTACTCCGTTTATTGTACTAGCTACAGCAGATGTCAATATTCCCAACGCATCTTTAATACTAAAGGTTATCAGCGTACCATCTACAATAGTATTGCCATAAATATCTAACATTTTAGAGGTACTTAGTTCTAAAATTTCATTGCCATCTGCAAATGAGTGATGCCTATTGCTACTTATGGTGAAATTTACGGGCATTGCAGGATAAATTTTAGTTACCAATTGAGCAGAGGTAAAATTATGACATTGAGAGCTAACGATAATCCTACCAGATTGGTTTGTAGTTCCTATGTTTATCCAGGCAATATGTTTTTCCATCGGTATTATAATCGAATCAAAGACATCTAAAAATTCAGTGTTTACTTTTACCTCTGTACCATTGGGGAGCACATTATCATATAAGTCTGTAGGAATATGTACCAACATAGAATAATCTTCCTCGCCAGCAGAGAGCTGGCGAGGACCAAAGTAACTCTCCATAAAAACTGTTGTTGTGGCTTGCTTAATGAGAATACTTCCAGAGTCTAACTCCTTACCCTTTTCTATTAAAAACCAGTAAAGTCTACCTGCTAATTTAGAAAAGGAAGGTGGTAGACAAAATTTTGTTATTTTTTTATAATCCTCACTAGAAAGAAGACTCTGACCTAAGGTGTTCTTTATAACTAATTGAACACTTGTTGTATTTTGAATTGAAAATTTGAGACATATAGTATCCCCAGCAACAAAATTTGAGTTATTAAATAGCGCTGTAGGTTTTTTTGGTGCGTAACTCAAATAGTTTTGCACCTCTTGTCCGTTTACACTTGTAATAGCGATTGTAAGGAATATTAATACAGCTCTTATCATCTCGGATTTCCTATAAAGCCATTTAAATCTATTTTAATAAATGCATAGCCAACACCATTAACGGCTTGTAATTTCTCATGGTCAAGTAACAAATTTCTTCTTGGAAAAATTATGTTTTCTATATCTGTATTTTCCAAACCATTTACAAAACAGTTTTCTAGTCCGCTTTTTAATGTTTTAAGCTGTGATAAATTATCTAATTCAAATTTAAAATATTGCTTGCGTTGGATACGTCCACTTTTTTTCATGAATACGCTACTCACCCAAATTAATTCTTTTTTTATATTGTAATAGGAAACCAAGAGCTGCGGTATGGTTACTTCCTGTACTCCAGAATTAAATAAAGTACCTGTAAGCGTAGTACCCTTTATTTTTAGGTGCTGCAAACTAAAAGATTTGTAAAGATCTGTAGTTACAATATTACCTGCGCATTGTAGATTATATTTTATGGGAATTTCTGTAATCTCCTCTTTAGTAAATTCATCTGGGTTAAAAGTAGCAGGTATATGATCTTCTGGATTTGTCCATGCAATACCTTCGAACAGAACTTTAAAAGGAGTAGTTTCTTTAGGCATTAATTTATGTTTTACATGATGTTTAGCATTAAATTTTGCCAATTGATCGTCATCATCATTATAAAGTGTGGCAGATATAACAATATCTGCTGGCAAATTATCTACATTTTGTAACTCACCAATAATTGCGTAGTTAGAATCTTTATGTACAAGTCTAGCACTTAATATTTTAAGCACTGGTTGTTTTAATTCATCAGAATGATACTCTTGTTGGGTGCTAATTTTTCTTTTACCATGATTATAATACGGGGTAGTATTGGTAGAAAATATTTGACCTGGAGGTATGTCTAAATCTATTAGCTTAGGCTCTATATACCAAGATCCTTTGCGTTGTACTAAACGGTGAATTTCATTTTTAGCAATTTTTTCTAATGGAGTAATCCACTGCATTCCAACGTTGGCAATAGCGCTGCTTTTGGTTTCGTTAGATACAGCAACACTGATAGCATCTAACTTGGCGTAGGAACTCAAAATACCATCTGTTACAGATACCTCTAACATAAATTGAGTTATGCTTTTACCACTCTCAGGATCTATATAGGAGTAGGCTCTTTCAAATTCCTTAAAGTCTAAGGCATCGTAATAGGCCTTCAAAACATTTTCAGGACTTGTTTGTGTAGCGTTGTTTGTATAAAATACAGACAAGCTACCTATTAGTATAGCTAGTAATAGTATGCACCATAGCAAGTTAATTTTAATGACAGATTTTTTTAGGCCCTTATAGTTGACAATATATTTTAAATAACTAGCGGGTGTAGATGTCCTACGCTTTAGTGCTCTAAACCAAAGTGCCTGAATATTAAATAAGAAAGCAAGCAATACAGTAACCATGGGTATAATGCCCCACATAAGCTTTAATGTGGTAGAGACTTCATCTTTGGCTAATAATTTTGGAAGTGGAGGAATGTTTAATTTTTCCCAAACCATAATGCCATTTTCCAACCTTTGTAGTCTATGCCAACCGCAAAAATATAAGAGTGGATCGTAAAACTTATCATTAGAAAAAACATACTTTAAATTATATTTCTCTGGCACGGTTAAGAACTGTTGTAAAGAGCCAATACCTTCAACACCTCTAAATTTAGAATTTTCTAAACGCTCTACAGCTCTAGACGTAAGCTCTGGTAACCTACGGGCAGAGTGGTAGTTACCATCTACGGTCATTGCTTTTGTTTGGGCAGATAGCCAGGCCATTTGATCGCCAAAACCTAAGGGTAGATACCGCCATTGATCGTGCTGATCCTGATTTAGAAAGTTAATAATTGGCGTCATCTGTAATTTTTGTGGCTGCGAGGGTCTAAAATACCCAAGACTCATAGTGAAGATGACCATAAAGAGAATACCACCTACAAGCAGACCGCCCATTATTCTATGGCAAACAGCACCAAATTTTTCTTGTAATTGTATTTTTAAATCTCCCTGTACCATACGGTACATAAATTCACCAAAAATAGGCAGTGCCATAATGGTAGCCCATAATGTAAACCTATCTAAGGTTAAGATATTAAATGCAGTTTCTCCTAAAACTGCCAGTGGTATAGGTGTGGTGCCTCCAGTACCTAAGATAGTAAGTAGCGTAAAAGATATACCGAAAAATAAGAGTCGTTTGCTATAAAATCTATAGAAGAAGTAGGGGAGAATAAAAAGAAGTATTCCCCAAGGAACAATAAAAAATACCAGACCAGAAGAAGTCACTTCTAAAAAATTATCTCTAGAGCCATGAGGTATGGGTACCTGCGTAATTGGATTGTTTTTACTATTAATCCAGTAGGGTAAAATACAGAAAATAATTAGTAAGAGCGAAATGAAACCGAAGAAAACTATTCGTAAAAAAAGATTTTTAAAAGATTTCCAAAACACCTTGAAAGTTACTTTTGTGTTACTACCTCCACGGTCATAAGCCTCATCCATAATGGCCATACCGATAAGCGGAAAAATAAAAAATACCATCCCAAAAATAGGCGTAACGTGATGAGAGGTTACTGTAACTGCAATAAGAGATAAACTACTAAAGGCATAGCGGCGCTCACCAGTACGTAACCACTCATAAATTTCTGGAAAAGAATGCAGTAAGATAGATAAGGCAATAATACTTGGCAATTGCCCAAAAATATGGAGTGTCTCTACAAATGTGGAAGAAAATACGGCTAATAATGCAGTATACCCCGCAATGGTTCTATTGCTTGTTAGTAGTAATCCAAATCTGTAAGCACCCGTAATAAATAATAAAATTGCTATTAAGGCTACGGAAAACATACCAAATTTTAGTCCGCCAATATAAGATAGTAAAGCAATAGATTGGTGTACCAGCGGAGGATACCCTTGAACACTAAACCCAGTATACCAACGATAATCCCAAGGGTCAAACCAGCTATTTGCGTAATGGTCTGCAAAAAATAGATGAATAAGTGCGTCATAAGTAGACTCTAGCGTAAAGAAGATACTAGAACCATGAAATGCCAGAGCAATGAATATGGCGGTAATTAATAAAGTATTGGTATTTTTCTGTTTCACGCGTGCTTAGAAGATTACTGTATTTAAAACGAAATAAAACAGTAAATAGTACAATAATAGAAAGTTTATAATCGTTAATAATAAAGAAAAACCTTACAATTTGTATAGTTGTATACTAGGTATACTTCCTAATATAAAAAGATAGAAGAATAGATTCTTTGAAATTTTTATAGTATTACTTAGTATAATCACATTAATATGCTTGCCCAAATCTTATTAATTTGTATACCTATGAAAATATTGGCTATAGATGATCAACAGCTTATACTACTATCTGTTGAGAAGCGCTTAAAAGAAATTGGCTATGATGTACTCACCGCAAATTCTGGAAAGGCGGGTATAGAACTATTTAACTCCTTTAAGCCAGATTTAGTTTTAGTGGATATAAATATGCCAGATATGTCTGGTTTAGATGTTGTGAGGTATATTAGGGTATTTAGAAAATCAAATACACCTGTGCTTATTATGTCTGGTAATACAGATGAGAAAATTATAGTAGACGGTTTTACCTTAGGCGTTAATGATTTTATGAAAAAGCCTATTAGCCTTAATGAAATGGCAGCAAGGATAAAGCGTATCATTGGGGCTCCCGAGGCTAATCAAATAGCTACCAAGAAGAATACTACTCCTAGAATGTTACAAAAAAATTGTGTGGGTGTGGTTATTCCATGTTATAATGAGGAAAACCGACTTTCAAATGATCTTTTTGAAGATTTTGCACATAACAATTTGGGGTATCACTTATGCTTTGTCGATGATGGAAGTACAGATAAAACGCTTGAAGTTTTAGAAAAACTACAGAAAACAAATGTAAATAACATAAGTGTCTATAAATGTGATAAAAATGGGGGAAAAGCGGAAGCGGTAAGGCAAGGTATATTACACTTAGCAAAAGATACACAGTTTGATTATATAGGATTTTTAGATGCAGACCTCTCTACCGATTTTAGAGATTTTGACGATTTGGTAAAAACAATAGAAACGTCAGAATTTAAAATAGTTAGTGGTTCTAGAATAGCTAGAATGGGTGCTAATATTACAAAAGAGTCCGCTAGAAAAATTATTAGCATGACCATAAATTTAATTATACAAACTATCTTGGGCATGCCATTCAAAGACACACAATGTGGGGCAAAAATTATGGATCGGGAAATTGCGACCACCATGTTTAATGAAAAGTTTATTACAAAATGGCTTTTTGATGTGGAGATATTTATGAGAATGCGTAGGCATTATGGAAAAGCAAATGCCAAGAAGCTAATATGTGAACAACCATTAAAACGATGGATTCACGCAGACGGCTCTAAATTATCCATGACAGACTCTCTTAAAATTGCTGGTCAATTAGCAAAGATTGCCTATGCCTACAGGTAATATTTTTTGAGATGTGAACTGTAAAGTTGGAGCAATAAAAACAAGTTGTAGCTGCAAATGCTAGATTTTTTAATGAGTCTTAATTTTAGAATGTGTTAGAAATTTGGATTTTTTCTAGAAGTAATATCTTTTTGGATAGATCCACTATTTTAAACCTTATAAAACTAGAGTATGCTTTTAGATCTTTTATCTAAATAAGTTCTAGAAGCCACTTTAAAATTATGTTTATCTCCATGAGAGATTAATTTGCTATAGTTACTAATTCACTAGTTTTAAAGCTGTAGCAAGAGTTAAACCGAAGTCTAACTCTTGAGTAATAACAATTGCGATACTTTATTTATGATTATCCAAAAAAACAAGCGTTTTTATCTTCCTTTATAATTTCTACTATCTTATCTAAATAGGTAGATTCAGGAAAAGGTTCGTAAAGCTCCCATTTTCCACTTGCTCGCATCCAATATAAATTCCATTCTTTTCGCGATTTATAATAGCGAATTTTAGCAAATTCATTTTGTTGTTTTTCTTCTGGGTTCATCCAATCAGGGCGAATTTCAAATAAGATTACATTTTTTCCATCATACGAATATCCAATATCCACCTGTTCCCGAATTTCAATATTTTCAGGTCGTAAGGACTCTACACACTTTATTATCGTGGCTTCATTTATATCAATTGTTTTATTGGTCATTTACTTACGGTTTTTTAGCTTATGGGTAACGTTGTATGCAGAAAATTTAGGGCAGGTGGTAAGCACAATCGTCTTGGTTTATTACTTAGCTAAATATAAATATTTTACTTCTATTAACGCTAAATTTTATATTTACGGGACTTTATAAATAAGAATAAAATCTCGTTTAGACTAGAAATCGTTATCGCTTATAGGCTTTATTCGCAATAGTTACTTTTTTAGTTTGTTTTCAAACGTTTCTGATAAAATTTCATCCTTTATTTTAGAGTATTATTCGCACACCATAGCTTTATCTAAATCAATGCGTAGGTAACCAGTTGAATAAGAGAAAAAATCATTATCATCTTTACCACCAATTTCTGAGGCAAAAGTAATTTTAGTTAGTGCAATTAAGTAATACTCCCAGCGTCAAATACTGAAAGATATGGTCTTCATTGTGCTCCGTATCTACCCAAATTGTTATTCTTTCTCTCGACTCAGTCCCTTTATATTTTTTAATAATTTCAACAGCCATTGATAAGGGTATCTTTTTGTCATTAATAGGTATTTGATCGTCTAGATAACTAGAGTATTTAATTCATTTAACGAGAGCTACAAATTATTTGTCATCTGAAATAGCGCTAAATAAACAATCACCGTTACATTCGTAGTCATAAGCAAATGAGTGAAGAGAAATAAGCAAAGTCATAACTAAGAATATGCTGGTCATCTTCGTAATCTACCAATTTATTACCATCACTGCGCTAAAAGCATAATAGCATTTAGCCATCCTAATTCATACAAATAATTCAGAGAATCAACGCCAAGGGGAATGTGGTTTATTACCTAAAACTAAGAATAGTACCTATGAATTTAAAATCCATAAAAGTTAAAGCCACTCACTTAAGCTAAAATAGAATGACTGTCGTCTGTTAAAACAACCAACTAGAGCCACAGTAAGCAATCTAACCACACCAAGAAAGCCCTATAATCACTAATAAATTGGTTTCTAAAATTCTAAAGTCTGTACAATCTAAAATCAAAGATTTAAAAGTAACTGGTTATTGGCAGTAGCACTTTCAGCTTTCAATTAACCTAAACCCATTATTAAAATAACTAATCTCCCTTAGAAAATCATCAGGAATATTACCCCTTGTCTATTTTACTTTTTATAGATTGTATTATAATGCTATTAAAATAGTTTTTGAACGTTTGTGTTTTGAGCGTAAGTATATTGTTGGCAGTAGTGTAATCAATAATAATATTGGTGCTTTCTTCAAACTTTTCAATCTTAAAGGCAATCATTTTTTCAGTAAGAGTTGGGTCTTCAAATCTCGCTAGTTCTTCTTCGTATAAATTATGGGATAGAAGAAATTCTTTGTTATTTGCAAAATTCCAAGCAGCAATTCCGACTTCTAGAGTTTCTTCAAATGTCATAGCGCTGGGCATTTGTTCGTCAAACTTGGCAACGAGTTCCATCAGCATTTCAGAATATTTTGGTTTTACATTTTTTTCTGTCATTTTAAACAAATTTTATAGCCTAAATTTAGGCGAGTTTAAGCTTATCTATAAAATAATCACTTTCTATGATTCATTACCCATGAATCTGCTCCTTATTCTCCAACGTTTTCATAATCTCCGCTTCAAATTGTAAAAGCTGTTCCCATTTATTATTTACGGTAGCAACATCACCATACATACGTGCAAATTTCAAGAACATGGTATAGTGACCCGCCTCGCTAACCATTAATTTATGGTAGAAGTCGGCTAGTTTTTTATCCTCCAAATGTTCAGAAAGCAATCTAAAACGTTCGCAGCTTCTAGCTTCTATTAAAGCCGCATATAAAAGCCGGTGTACCAGTTGCGTAGTTCTACTACCGCCTTTGGGAAAGAATTTTATAAGTGCTAAAACATAAGAATCTTTACGATCTCTACCTAAGGTGCTGCCACGCTCTAAAAGTAAATCGTGTACCATTTTAAAATGTCCCATTTCTTCACGGCAAAGTGCTACCATTTCCTTAACAAGATCTGTATACTCAGGAAAAGAGACAATTAGAGAGATAGCGGTACTTGCTGCTTTTTGCTCGCAGTAGGCATGATCTGTTAAAATATCATCAATATTCTTTTCTACAATATTCACCCAGCGTGGGTCTGTAGGCAGTTTTAGTCCTAACATAGTAATTTGCGTTGTAAGTATTAAAAAATCTAGGCTACTAAAAACACCCTTTACACCACAAAAGTAGGACTTAATAGGTTTTAATAATTATTTTCGTAACAAATTGCATTTCAAGAATATGTTGGTTAGCGCAAAGATTTTCCCCTTGGTAAGTAAGCATGGTACAGAAGATTCTGTAAAATGGCTAAACGAAAAAATCGACAAAATAATAGAACAGAAATCGGGCAAAGATTTGTTTTTGACCTATACCCTATTAGCATCCAAATTTGATGTAGAAACGAAGGGAACTCTTGATTTACAGTTAGCAGATGGCAGTGCATTTGAAAGGGCTGCAACTGCTTTAGAAATTAGCAGAATGTATCTCTTGGCTAAAGTATTAGATGAAGATACTATCTTCTTTCAGCCTAAAGTAGCTACAATTATAGAAATTGCAGATACAAGGGAACTTGTAACTTTCTTAAAGTTTATTTATTTACTGCCGCAAGCGAAATTGTTTAAGAATGCCGCTGTAGAAGCACTCCGTACCAATATAGCCGAAGTATTTGATGCCATAACACTTAATAATCCATACCCTGCTACTTATTTTAATGATCAGCAGTGGAACCAAATGTATTTGAAGGCAGCATTTATGGAGCGGGATTTATCTATGATAGTGTCAATAGATACCCGTGCGAATAAAGACCTTACTAGAATTATATCTGACTATGCCCACGAGCGTTGGGCCGCAACTAGAAAAATAGATCCTTTATTTTGGCGTCCTGTGACCAAGTTTTTAAATGAAACTTTACTGGTAGATATGAAGCAACTGCTTGCAAGTGATGATGTGTATGAGAATAGGGCGGGAGCTTTATGTTGTTTCAATTCAAACAATACAGAAGCAGAAAAATTATTAGAAGCGTACCCATTGCTAAAAGAGAAAATAATAGCCAAAGAACTTACTTGGAATACCCTAAAAAATTAGAATATGGAAGATAAATTGATGTTTATAGACCCGCATGTACATATGACTTCACGTACTACAGACGATTATGAAGCAATGGCAGCAGCAGGCGTGGTAGCGATTATAGAACCCTCTTTTTGGTTGGGACAACCAAGAACCCAAGTAGGCTCTTTTCAAGATTATTATAGCAGTTTGGTAGGGTGGGAGCCTTTTAGAGCTAGCCAGTTTGGTATAAAACATTATTGCACCATTGGGCTAAACTCCAAGGAAGCAAATAATGAAGCGTTATCTGAACAAGTAATGGAGTTACTTCCTCTTTATTTGCACAAAGAAAACGTGGTTGCTATTGGCGAAATTGGGTATGATGACCAAACTCCTGCGGAAGACAAGTACTTTAGAATGCAGTTAGACATGGCTAGAGAGTTAGATATGACTGTACAAGTGCACACACCACATAGAGATAAAAAGGCGGGTACTATAAAAAGTATGGAGGTTTGCCTAGAGCATGGTTTAGACCCTTCTAATGTTATTATAGATCATAATAATGAAGAAACAGTAAAAGAGGTGTTAGACAGAGGATTTATTGCAGCTTTTACTATTTACCCTAAGACAAAAATGGGCAATGAGCGCATGGTAGAGGTGGTTCGTAAGTTTGGAAGCACCAATATTATTGTAGACAGCTCTGCAGATTGGGGTGTAAGCGACCCGTTGGCAGTGCCAAAAACAGCATCTTTAATGTTGAAAAAAGGAATTGCTAAAGAAGATGTGATCAAAACCTGTTACCAGAACGCACTAGATGCTTTTGGTAAAAATGGGAAAATGAAAGAGGCGCATTGGTTGAAACCATTAGGCGTAGACCAGTCGCAATTTTTTCAAGACAATAGTGTACTTCGTGGTCAGGCACCACGTGTAGATAAAGACCAAATACTATAAGATGCGAAAAAAACTTATGGGTTTAGCAAGGTTGGCAAGACCTGCCAATCTACCAACAGCCGCCGCAGATATTATTGCCGGGGTATCCATAGGGTATTATTTTTTTGGAAAGGAACTATTATCCGCCAGCTTGGTGGATATTCAGCAAATAGCACTCTTGGTCTTTTCATCTGTATTTTTATATGCAGGAGGCGTTGCATTAAATGATGTTTTTGATGCCAAACTAGACGCTGTAGAAAGACCAGAAAGAGCCATACCAAGCGGCGTAGTTTCCGTAAAAATGGCTGGCTTGTACGGTGTTGTATTATTGATAATCGGTTGCGTAATTGCCTGTGTTGTGTCTAGCCTAACTGGTTATATAGCTATGGCATTGGCTGCTGCTATTATTTTATATGATGCCGCAGCAAAAAAACATGGATTTTTTGGTCCTTTATGTATGGGTATTTGCAGAGGCTTAAATTTATTTTTAGGAACTGCCATTTTGGAGAGTACTTCCTTTTGGTGGATGGCCTGTATTCCTATTCTCTATATTTTTGCAATTACCCTAATAAGTAGGGGCGAAGTTCATGGGGATAATAAAAATCATATTGTTTTAGCAGGGCTGCTGTATGCAATAGTAATAGGGTCTTTAGCGTTTATAATGATAAAAGAGACAGACCAAATGCTTATTGCGAGTCCATTCTTACTATTATTCGCGTTCTTAATTTTTAAGCCATTGATAAAAGCTTATCAAGAGAATTCGCCAGCACATATTAAAGCTGCAGTGAAGGCAGGCGTGTTATCCCTAGTGGTAATGAATGCTTGTTGGGCAGTAGGTTTTGGGTCTATATACGTAGGGTTAGCAGTTTTAGTGTTGTTGCCCTGTGCTCTTTTATTATCAAAACTATTTGCAGTAACCTAGACTTATGGAATTAAAGACCATCACGCAGACTTTTACGGTGGCGTATACGTACCAACTACAATTTACCCAAGGCATTTTTGAAGCGGGGAATAATACCTTTGTAAATCTGTTCAAGAATATTGCTCCAGAAGAGCCTATAAAATTACTTTTTATAATAGACGATGGAGTAATAGCGCATCATGCTGACTTGGCATCGCAAATTAAGGCGTATTGTTCTAAAAATAGCGATACTATTACGCACACCAAGAATATAGTAATCAAAGGCGGAGAATACGCAAAGCATCAAGAATCATGTGTAGCAGAAGTTCTCCAAGAGATTAATGAAAATGCCATTTGCAGGCATTCTTTTGTAGTAGCCATAGGTGGTGGTGCAGTCATAGATATGGCGGGATACGCAGCAGCCATTGCGCATAGAGGAGTAAAGTTTATTAGAATTCCCACAACAGTTTTGGCGCAAAATGATGCCGCTGTAGGTGTAAAAAATGGTGTAAACGCTTTTAAGAAAAAGAACTTCTTGGGCACATTTTCAGTACCATTTGCTATTATAAACGATATTAATTTTCTTAGCACTCTAGCACAACGAGATTGGATTTCGGGTATTGCAGAAGCAATAAAAGTAGCCTTAATTAAAGATGTGTCTTTCTTTCATTACATCGTAGAAAATGCACAAGCATTAAGAAACCGAGATATGCCGGTAATGCAACAGGTAATTCATAAATGTGCTGGCATGCACATGGAGCATATCTCTCAAGGGGGCGACCCATTTGAGCAGGGTTCTTCCAGGCCCTTAGATTTCGGACATTGGGCAGCGCATAAACTAGAATACCTTACAACATTTGATTTACGGCATGGCGAGGCGGTAGCCAAAGGAATCGCCTTAGATGTAACTTACGCACATTTGTCAGGGCTTATATCTAAAGAAGCGCTCTCTCAAATATGGAGTGTTCTTGAAGCTATTGGTTTTGATATTTCCCTACCCGTGAATAATACGGAAGAAGAAACAGCACTACTAGCAGGTATTGAGGAATTTAGAGAGCATTTAGGTGGTAAATTAAC
>Ga0115567_10001986_pt1 | contig 20371 bp, 10 predicted proteins | sample COGITO_mtgs_1204_2_FD_88679 | JGI IMG/M metagenome (GOLD analysis project Ga0115567, IMG submission 88679) | Pelagic marine microbial communities from North Sea - COGITO_mtgs_120412 | ecosystem: Environmental > Aquatic > Marine > Epipelagic | place: Germany:Helgoland, sampling site Kabeltonne... | reverse complement strand
TCTTCTAATTTCTCTTCTAGACCTTCCTTATACTGTTGCTCTAGCTCTGCAACGTAGCCTTCATCTATAATACCTTCCTTAATAAGCCTATCTGCATAAATATCTCTTGCATTCTTATGTTTAGAAATTGCCTTATACAATTTAGGTTGCGTAAAACGTGGCTCATCTCCTTCATTATGGCCATATTTTCTATAGCCTAATAAATCTATAAAAACGTCTCGCTGAAATCGCATTCTATATTCTAATGCAAACAATGAAGCATGTACTACCGCCTCTGTATCATCTGAATTTACATGCAAAACAGGGCTTAAAGTCACTTTTGCCACATCTGTACAATAAGTAGATGATCTAGCGTCTAAATAGTTTGTAGTAAACCCAATCTGGTTATTTACAATAATATGTATAGTACCACCGGTTTTGTACCCATCTAGGTTAGCCATCTGCACCACCTCATAGACCAAACCTTGGCCTGCTATAGCAGCATCGCCATGAACAATTATTGGAAGTACTTTAGAAAAATCTTCTTCAAAATGAGCATCCTGTTTTGCTCTTGCTATCCCTTCTACTACTGCTCCTACCGTTTCTAAATGCGATGGGTTAGGAGCAATATTCATTTTTATTTTATTGCCATTATCTGACATACGGTCTGAGGTCCAACCTAGGTGATATTTAACATCTCCATCAAAAATTTCTTGCTCATAATCCTTACCGTCAAATTCACTAAAAATATCCTTTGCAGATTTACCAAAGATATTTGTAAGCACATTTAACCTTCCTCTATGTGCCATACCCATAACAAACTGCTTAACACCCATTTCTGCTGCGTGTTCTACAATTGCATCTAAACCAGGAATCAAAGATTCATTCCCTTCGAGTGAAAACCGTTTCTGACCTACATACTTGGTATGTAAAAAACCTTCAAAAGAAACTGCCTGATTTAGCTTCTTTAATATGTGTTTTTTTCTTTCTGGAATAAAATTTGGGTGATTATCATTGACATTAATCCAATCTTGTATCCATTTGATGCGCTCTGGCTTACGTATATACATATACTCTACCCCAATCGCATCACAATAAATACTCGTTAAGTGGGTAATGATTTGCTGTAGTGTACTTGGCCCGATGCCTATGATATCTCCAGCGTTAAAAACCATCTCTAAATCTGGCTTTCCTAGTCCAAAATTTTCTATTTCTAGACTTGGCACATATTGCCTACGCTCTCTTACAGGGTTTGTTTTTGTAAATAAGTGACCTCTACTACGGTACCCATCTATTAAACGTATTACTTGAAACTCCTTTTGGAGTGATTCTGGCATTTCTACTTTGCTTCCATTTACAATAGAAGTAATACGCTCATCATCTAGTGGCACACCATCTGAAGAACTTTCTACACCAAAATCAAAACCTTGAAAAAATGCACGCCAACTTGGCTCTACGCTATCTGGACTAACCAAATACTTTTCATATAACTCCGAAAAAAATGAGGTATGGGCGGTATTTAAAAAAGAATATTTATCCATGAATTACTTTCTGTATCTTTAGAATAAATTTTATCAAAAATACAACTTTTACAATATCTTAGGCTACGTTCTGCCTCAATTGTAAAAAAAAGGAAAGTTGTCTTTAACAAGAACAGAACTGTATGAAAAGATTTTTCCTGCTATTCTTTATGGTAATAATAGCACATATATCCTGTGGCCAAGAAGCTACTAGGGATACTAATTTTTGGGATGATGTACACTATGGCGGTAATTTTGGATTAGGTTTTAATAACGGTGGCTTCAATATTTCTATAGCGCCCAGTGCTATTTACCCAATTAATGATAAATTCTCAGTAGGTACTGGTCTAAATTTCAACTACTCAAAATTTGAAGCATCTAAATTTCTAGCCTATGGAGGTAGTCTTATTACGCTTTATAATCCAATACAATTATTGCAACTATCTTTAGAATTAGAACAGCTACGTATTGCTAGAACTCTAAATCTCATCTCAGATTCTAGAACATCTCAATATTGGCTACCTTCTTTGTATGCTGGTGTCGGATACCGTAGTAGAAATGTAACATTTGGCATCCGATACGACCTTTTGTATAATGATAAAAAAAGTATTTATCCTAGTGCTCTCCTACCCTTTGTAAGGTTGTATTTCTAACAATTGAAGATTTATTTTAGTAACAAACTGGCTGCCTATATTAAAACTAATATTCGTTATTGAATAATCATCTAAAAAGAAACGATTCTACACTGTTTAAAAAATAATAAGTGAGGCTTATTTAGCGATTATATTGTGACTTATTAATCTCTAATTTTTTGTTCCCACACCCAAGCAGACTTCATTGCATCATCAAGTGAGTATTCAGATTTCCAACCTAATGTGGTATTTGCTTTTGTGGTGTCTGCATACGCAGTAGTGATATCTCCAGAGCGCCTTGCTACAATTTTATAGTTTAGGCTATTACCAGACACACGCTCAAAACTTTGTATAGCTTCCAACACAGAGCTTCCTGTTCCTGTTCCCACATTAAAAACCTCATAGTTTTTAGTGTTTTTATTTTCTAATAATCGCTCTAAGGCTACCACATGTGCCTTTGCTAAATCTACCACATAAATATAATCTCTTACACAAGTACCGTCTATTGTTGGGTAGTCGTTCCCAAAGACAGAAAGTTCTTTCCTCATCCCTATTCCTGTTTGGGTAATAAATGGTACTAAATTTTGCGGAACACCTACAGGCAATTCTCCAATTTCTGCACTTGGGTGTGCACCCATAGGATTGAAATAGCGCAATGCGATAGCATTTAAAGAGGGTGTTACCTTACAGGTATCAGCTATGATTTCTTCTCCAATTTGTTTTGTATTCCCATAAGGCGATTCTGCCACTTTAATGGGTGCATCTTCTGTAATAGGCATTTTATCTGCTTGGCCATATACGGTACAAGAAGAACTAAAAATAAAGCTAGCGCTGTTCTTCTTACAAAGTTCTTTTAGAATATAAATGAGTGTACCTACATTATTCTCATAATACAATAATGGGTTTTCTACACTTTCTCCTACTGCTTTTGAAGCGGCAAAATGTATGACTCCCACAATATCTATATGTTCTTTAAAAAAGCTTTCTACCTTGTCTTTATTTTTTAGATCAAACTTTTCAAGAGTAGGTTTTATGCCTGTAATTGCCTTTATTCCTTCTAATACGTTCTCGTTTGAGTTAGAGCAATCGTCAACAATCAAAACATCAAATCCTTTCTGCTGTAATTCTACAACTGTATGGGATCCTATAAAACCTAGACCTCCTGTAACAAGTATTTTCATCTGTACCTAATTAAGCTAATTGACCGTAAATGTAAACGGAATCTTTAAGAGCTGCGCATAAACTCGTTAACCGTAATTGTAATATAGTCTATTTGCGTTGCATCTAGAGCGGTATGCATTGGCAGGGAAAGCACCTCGTTTACTAATTTATTAGTAATAGGAAAATCTTCTTCATTATACCTACTATCTAAATACGCTTTTTGTTTGTGTAATGGAATTGGATAATAAACGCCGCACGGTATGTCGTGTTCTTTTAAACAAGCGACCAAGGCATCTCGCTTTCCGTTGGTGATTCTTAAGGTATATTGATGAAATACATGACAGTCGCAGGTATCACATATACCATCGCAACCATTTACAGTAACGGGCACTATAATATTCTTTTTATTAGCAAAGGCTTTTGAGTAAGCCCTTGCTGCGGTTCTTCTTGCATTACAATAAGTATCTAATTTAGGAAGCTTTGCTCTTAAAACAGCTGCCTGAATGGAGTCTAAACGAGAGTTTACGCCAACTACGTCATGGTGATAACGCTCATACATACCATGGTTTACTATACCTCTAATAGTATGTGCTAGTGCATCATCGTTTGTAAAAATTGCACCACCATCTCCATAACACCCCAGATTTTTAGAAGGAAAAAAGGAAGTTGCTCCTACATGCCCTAGTGTTCCTGCCATCTGTTTTTGACCAGATTTTGAGGTGTATTTTGCACCAATAGCTTGTGCATTATCTTCTATCACAAACAAGTTATGTTCTTCTGCCAACGCTAAAATGGCATCCATATTAGCACATTGGCCAAATAGATGCACGGGTACAATTGCTTTAGTTTTAGGTGTTATAGACCGTGCGACCGCAGCAATATCCATATTAAAAGTAGCTTCATCTACGTCTACTAAAACGGGAGTAAGTTGCAAGAGTGCTATAACTTCTACCGTGGCCGCAAATGTGAAATCTACCGTTATAACTTCATCGCCTGGCTTTAAACCAAGCCCCATCATAGCTATTTGTAGTGCATCTGTACCATTTGCGCAGGGTATTACATGCTTTACACCCAAATAACGCTCAAGATCTTTTTGAAATGCATGTACCTCTGGTCCGTTTATAAAAGCTGAAGACTCTAAAATTTCTGAAATAGATGTATTTACTTCTTCCTTTATTTTCTGGTATTGTGCACCAAGATCTACCATTTGGATTTTTCTCATTCCGAATTATTGTTTGTTTTTCAAAAATACAAAATGCTAGATAACGAATTTGTAGAAAGAACTGTAATTTAGCTGTAAACTCTACAACTTGATTTTTGTTTACAACCTACTAATAGCAGCGATTTGGAAGTTACTCTTAGTTATCTATAAATTTCATCCTAAACTTAAACTCTTTGTTGAAGGACGGGAAGACACTTTCCCTATCTTAAAGCATGAATTAAAGCTTAAGGATAAGGTAATTTGGGTGCATGCTGCCTCTTTAGGAGAATTTGAGCAAGGATTACCTATAATAGAGAAGCTCAGAGAGGGCCACCCTAACTACACCATTTTACTTACCTTTTTCTCCCCTTCTGGGTTTGAAATTAAAAAAAACACCGCGGCAGCAGATATCGTAACTTATTTACCTTGGGATACAAAGAGCAATGTAGGTTTATTCTTAGATCTTGTACAACCAAGCCTCGTAGTCTTTATAAAATATGATATCTGGCCAAATTATCTTCTTATTCTACAGGAACGCAAAATTCCAGCCTTCTTAATTTCTGCTAGATTTTATAAAAAGCAAATCTTTTTTTCTTGGTATGGCAGCTTTATGAGAAATGTATTAAGTTCTTTTGGACATATATATGTGCAAGACAAATCTTCGCAAACTTTATTAAAAACCATCAACATTAATAATACAACCGTAGCTGGGGATACTCGCCTAGACCGTGTCTTGTCTATTTTAGACCAAGACAACACGCTTGGGTTTATGGAATTATTTACCAAAGGCCAATGTATTGTAGCAGGCAGTACTTGGGCGGAAGATGAAGAAGTATTAATACCCTATATAAATAACTGTACCCTACCCGTTACATTTGTTATTGCACCACACGAAATTAATGAACAGCACATTGCCCGACTCCAAACTGCGATTACAAAAAAAACCACGCGCTACACCAAACTAGAGCATTCTAATTTAGAGAGCACAGAAGTACTTATAATAGACGCTATAGGTCTGCTAACAAAAATTTATAGTTATGCCACACTAAGCTATGTTGGTGGTGGTTTTAAGACAGGCCTACACAATATCTTAGAACCAGCCGTGTTTGGAATTCCTGTAATTATTGGCCCTCATTATGATAATTTTATAGAAGCAAAAGAACTCGTACAACTAGGTGGGGTTTTACCAATTAGTGACAGTGAAAATCTACGTGAAAAATTAAATGATTTATTGGCAACTACAACACTTAGAAATGAAATTGGTAACATTAATAAAACCTATATAATAAAGAGTAAAGGAGCGAGTACTATTATTTTGAAAGGTATAGCCTCCTATCTTTAAAATAGATTCTGTTACCAAATTTCCTAAGATTAAGGGAATATCTATATTATTTAGATGTGTGATCCTGTAAAACCCTTAAAATATTATAAAGTAGTAGATGCTAATAAAGCCGTTGAGAGGTAGCTGCCCTAACAATTCAAAGGTGTTTTTTTATAGTTCATCGTTTTAGGATTCCAAATTACAATAAACTCCTGTTTAAGATTTAAATTGATCTTAACCAAAAAAAGAAATTATGCAACAGGAACTTACAACAGAAAATAAAGTACTAAATACCTTTCTAAGACTCATGGTTGGAAGTTTACTCTTATTGGTAATAGCTATTCCTATAATACTGTTACTTAATTGGATGAACCTTATTTAAATTTAAGAAACCAACCCTTACACTTAACCTACTTTATTATCACCCCATTAAGACAATACTATTGGGCAACAACAAGCACCCATATCCTACTTCGCTTTCTTATTGTCATAGCAAAGTCCTTACAGCCTTTTAAAAGATTTTTCTACAGGTATTACTATTCTTTCGCTAACTAGTATACCGCTATCCCCTTCTTCTTATCAAAATATTAAATCTAAATCATTCAATTCAAAAAAAAATCGGCAAACTACCCGTTATACCGCTAAAATACTTTCTTCAGATTTTTATTACCACAGTAATTATAGCTTTTACATTGGAAATCGCTCTTTTGACAACAAAAAAGATAGCATGTACAACATATCTTTTACCTTGAGATCATATAACTTTAAAGTAGGTAATGTTATGGAAAATTTATCATTTAAGACGGGAGTAGATTCTTATTTATCGGTTCTAATTATTGCAATGAATGCTTTTCTAGCAGTCGTGGCTACAGGATCTTTATTAGCGATTGTGGGAGCAATTTAAGGATTTAGTAAATTAAACTTATTTAGTATTTACAGACGCATTTTTGATCTTATCTAAAGATGCTTTGTACTACTAAAATTAAAGATGTTTTTGAATAATTCTAAATAGCAACGCTATTTAGAATTATTTGATTTCATAGAAAACTTAAATGACAGCTCGCCTCTAATTGTATTGAGGCGCTACAAAGTTAGTTTTATGAAAAACTCTTTCTATTTAGTTAAGAAATTACTTAATACTGTTACCCATTATTAACTCTTATAAAGACCTTTACTAAATATGAATGCACCTATCAACATAAGCCAAATACACGACATATATATACGTACAGTAAACTTGGCAATCAAGTCAGATCATTTTTACAAATCTATGCAGCAATTGAAAGAGCGTATGGGTGGAGACGATGCGTTTAGATTATTCTTAGAGAAAAAAATAGTAAGCAGACGTAAGCTAACCTTAGCTCTTTTTAAATACATAAACGACTACAGTATTGCCCAAAATCTTCCCAACTTATTAAACAGACCACCAGCCATTTTTTGGTTAAATGAAAATTCGGTTATGGATTGTTGTGGTACGGAAGAAGCATTACAATTAATTTTATCTGCTGAACTAAAGTCTGAAGCAGAATATACCTTTCTGCTTCAGAAAAATTATATTACTAATGACATCAGATCTTTAGTTCAAGATCATATTGTAAATTTGAAGAATAGCGAAAAATCTTACAAGCCTAAGCGTACATTGCAAAATATTTAAATATTTAATAACTGGCTTTAAAAAAACCTCTTAATCTGACAAGTCAGATTAAGAGGTTTTTTGATATAATTACTTAAGAAGTACGCCGTTTCATAATACTCAAACTTTAATAAAATACCCCAAATACTACACCATTCTATAAGATGGTTTTAGTGTTACTAAAGATGCGCTTTTACTTAAAATGCGTGTTCTCTTTCTTTTCAAATTATGACCCTTCTCCGATATTAGATTCGTAGCAAGTCCGCTCTTGTTATCACTCCTTCTATTTACAAAACTCATATCATTTACCATTATATATCTTTCTATTTACTTTTTTTACTACTGCAAAAATGAAACTTAAATACAGCGTATATAACTCGTATCCATGCTAAAAATAATCCAATAAAATATTATTTAAGGTTATTAATTATAGTGTTCAAGTTACTAACTATAGAAGAACAACATTAGTTTTAACCTTCATCATTACATTAAAAGTCAAAATGAGCAAAGAATATAAAGATATGGATATGACCATTGAAAAATCGGCAGGAATGGGTGCCGTTTTAGCAGATGGCAGCACTACTTTTAGAGTGTGGGCACCTAACGCAGATAAAGTTTTTGTAAAAGGTAGTTTTAACGATTGGGAAGATAATTCCCTAGTATTGGAATTAGAAGACAACGGCTATTGGGCTGGGGTTTTTAATATGGTTAATGAGGGAGATGAGTATAAGTACACCATCCATAATGGCGATAAGAGCTTTGACAGAAATGATCCTTATGCATTTGAGGTAACAAATAGTAATGGAAATTCTATTGTACGGACTTTAGATTTTGACTGGGGAGATACTCCTTTTCAAATGCCAAACTGGAATGAACTCGTTATCTACGAATTACATGTAGGAACTTTTAATAGAAAAAACCCAGACAGTGTGGGCACGTTTGATAGCGTTGCAGAAAAGCTACCTTACCTTAAAAATTTAGGCATTAATTGCATTGAATTACTTCCCGTAGCTGAATTTGCTGGTGGTATTTCTTGGGGCTACAACCCCGCACACCCTTTTGCCATAGAACAAGATTACGGCGGGCCCGATAGTTTTGCTAGATTGGTAAAGGCTGCTCATGATGCTGGTATTGCTGTAATTATGGATGTTGTTTATAATCATTTCGGACCTTCTGATGTAGACCTATGGCAGTTTGATGGATGGGGAGAAAATGATAAGGGTGGTATCTATTTTTATAATGACCACCGCAGCAAAACCCCATGGGGAGATACGCGCCCAGACTACGGCAGACCAGAAGTGCGGCAGTATTTACGAGATAATGCACTTATGTGGATAGAGAAGTACCACTGTGACGGTCTTAGAATGGATGCCACTTCCTACATCCGTTTTGAAGGCGGCGGTCTTGGGTACGATACGGAGATTGCAGAAGGCAATGTATTAATGAGAGATATTAATGCAGAAATAAGCGCTAAATATCCTCATGTACTTACGATAGCGGAAGACTTGAAAGGTCATGCCATTGTGACGGATGCCGTGGACCAAAATGGCTTAGGTTATGGTAGCCAATGGGATATGAATTATGTTCATCCTGTACGGGCAGTTATTGAAGACACGCATGACGAAGGTAGAGACTTGCAAAAAATAGTAGATGCCTTAGAATATAAATATGGAGATGATGTGTTTAAAAGAATTATCTACACAGAATCTCATGATGAAGTTGCTAATGGCAAAGCTAGAGTGCCAGAAGAAATACAGCCTGGAGATGCAGAAAGTGCGTTTGCCAAAAAGCGTGCTATATTAGGAATTATCTTAACACTTACAGCCCCAGGAATTCCAATGTTATTTCAAGGGCAGGAGTTTATAGAGGATGAATATTTTAAAGATACAGAAGGTTTAGATTGGAACAAGTTTGAAAATCATAAGGGTATTCAAAAATTAGTGCGAGACGCTATTAATCTAAGAACAGGAAAAGAAACTGGCACCTTTGGTCTTCGTGGTCAAGAATTAAAAATTGGTCATTTTAATAACGAGACTAAAGTACTTTCATTTATAAGATCCGACAGACAAGCAAACGAACCTGTTTTAGTAGTACTAAATTTTGGCAGTAAGGATTATACCGATTATGGTATTGGATTAGAAGAAGGAAACCAGTGGAACTTACGTTTCAATAGTGCATGGAAAGGTTATGATGATGATTTTTCTGAAATTGGTGTAGATGATCTATACACTACAGAAGAAAGCACCGACCAGAAGCATTGGACAGGTATTGTCAATATTCCAGCATATAGCTGTCAAATTTACACGCTATAATACTATGGCTTATAAGGTGGTTGTATACTTAAAACATCCACCTTTTCTATATAAAAATAGTACTTAAAACTACTATTTAAATTATCTAATACATATTACAAAAGGCTTTTAATATGTTACCCTAGCATATTAGGAAATACTCATTTTTAAGAATTAAATGCAAATTATACTTGTTATAAAAATTGAGTTAACACCTAACCTATATGAGTTATACTTTTAACAACTCCGCTATTATATTTGTAATATTGGGTAAAATCTAACATTCTAATTTGGGTTTTTCAAGAAAATCAAAGTACATTTAATATCTAAAAAAAGAACAACTATGGAATTGAACATTAAAGGAAAAAATGCACTTATAACAGGAGGAGATTCTGGTATTGGCATTGAAACAGCAAAGTTTTTAGTACGTGCTGGCGTAAACGTAATATTATCTGATAGAGTTGATGATGATGGATTAAAAGAAGCTGTTAAAGAGGTAGAGAAAGAATGTAAAGATGGTGCTACCGTTACGGGTATGGCAGCAGATATTTCTGATAATGATGCTGTTGTAAGTATGGCAAATAAGATTGAAGAGAAATTTGGTGGCGCACATATTATCTTTCACTCTGCAGGTGCAAGAGGTGCCGCAGGAGATTTCTTAGAATTAACTGATGAAGATTGGTTACATACTATTGATATTGACATTATGGGCGCTGTACGTGTAGCACGTGCTTTTATACCTCACATGCAAAAACTAAATTGGGGTAGGATGATTATGGTAGCTTCTGAAAACGCCTTTCAGCCTTATGAAGAAGAAAGTCCATACAACGCTTGTAAAGCAGCTATCATTAATTTTTCTAAATGCTTGTCTAGATCGTACTCAAAAGAAAATATTCTTTTCAATGTAGTATCTCCTGCATATATTAAAACACCAATGACAGATGCTATGATGGTAGAGTTATCTGAAAAACGTAACTGCTCTATTGATGAAGCTGTAAAATGGTTTGTAAAAAATGAGCGTCCGCATATTGCCATGCAACGTAGAGGAAAACCAGAAGAAGTAGCTTCTTTAGTGGCATTCTTATGTTCTGAGCATGCTTCTTACATTAATGGAAGTAACTTTAGAGTAGATGGTGGTGCTGTAGAATCTGCTTTTGGATAGTATTTTATAGTTACGCAGAATTATACTATTAGAAAATCGTTGTATAGAAAATTTATCTGTACAACGATTTTTTTATTCTATAGACACTAAATTTCATAACTACTTTCCAGAATAGTTCATTTTTTTAGAGAGCTTACACCCTCAGATAATAAGGTCTATCTGGCACAACCTTTTGAGGTTTCTAGGTGCTATACCTAGCTAAATATTCTAGAAGCATTGTTATTTACAACGTAAATTTCAGCTAATTAAATAATTTAATAGAAGCAAAAATGCTCCCGCATTAGAAACGTATAGAATCTTTAAATACAAAAGTATCTCTACTTTTTCGTTTATGACTATTTGCAGCTTCTTCCTTATAATCTTCACTAATCGTTACATCTTCTAAACAGTAATAACCAATAGCCGCAATGCAAGAAACATGATACTTTGCTGGTAAATTGAAAATTTCTTTGGCCTGTTGTGTTTCCTTTCCTCCCATTAAATGAATAGCAACACCATCTTCCTGTGCTTGTAGCGTCATATTTGCCACTGCACTGCCAAGATCATGCAGGGCATAAAAATTATCGTTCCCCTGTTCATCATGGCAATTATAAATACAGAGCATTAAGATAGGGGCGTCCTTTGCCCACCGCTTATTTTTTTCAGTCAAACAATTGAGAAGTTGATCAAACGATGTTGCGCCATTTTCGGTGTACAAAAAAGACCAAGGTTGTAAATTTTTTGCGCTTGGTGTCCAACGTGCCGCCTCAAACATATTTGAAAGATGTAAATCATCTAACGCTTTTTGCTGAAATTTAAATGGACTAAACCTATACTGCAATTTATCTAAAATAGGACGTTGTATGTCTCTTTTATATTTAGATCCTGTTGCCTTTACCATATGCGTATTTATTATTTATGCTTGATTTTATAAGTCTATCCATACCCCAGAATAAAAGCATTAATTTGATTATTAAAAATGCTTTACCTGATTATTAAAATTAATTGTATTCTTTTAAAAATCGGGACTTGATAAACTATCCTATTACTCTGATAGTAATTTGGTAAAAGCACGATTAATAGAATTGCGGAGTGTATTAAATAGTTAAAAGAACGGAATATAGTGGACGCACTAAAACTAGTCTTACCTAAATTACGCTTCATTTTATACCTATCGTAAATGAGGAATTGTCTGCTATCAATCTAGTGAAGTGTAGCTCATTTCGCAGATTACTATCATGTGGGATAAAATTAATAGAACACCCGTACATTAAGATTTTTAAAGGCTCTTAAAATAGGTGTTCTGAGGCAACGCCATTCCAACTCTGACTTGACTCACTTAGTAATAACGAACAATCTTACATCACTAAATTATAGTACAAAAACCTTTGTGTTTTTCTCTATAGTTTCTTTAAAAGTACCGCTAATTAAAAATCACTTTCACCAAACTAGCAACATTTATAAATTTTAGTTATCATATAGTAAATTGTAGTTACCCTCTATCTTTCACATTTCAGCGTTATTTAAGTTGTTTATTTCTAAGGTTATGAGATATCATATACATGGTGAATAATATGGGTATGGTATTTCGTCGATTAAGTGACAACACCTTTATGATATGTACGCAACAAATTTTTGATGTGTGGCAACATTAATTCTCAAATCATGACTCTTTAACTAAATTTGCATTAACAGTTAAATTCTTACTAGTATTAAAACCTATTGTAAGAATTCAATTTTTAATTATAGTTGACTATGGTAAGTGCTAAATTTTCTACAATTATTTCTTTTACAAAAAACCTTATCATTTTCTCTCTTTTCATTTTATCACAATCTCTATGGTCCCAAGACTGCTCTGTAAATGCTGGTATTAATGAAACAATATGTGAAAATTCTTCATACACCTTGGATGGGTCAGCGTCTGGAATGATACAAAGCACACCTGTTTGGTCTCAAATTTCTGGTCCGTCAGTTATTATTGATAATCCATTCAATGTAAAAAGTGATGTAACTGGATTAGTGGGGGGTAATAGTTATACCTTCAGATTATCTGCAGATTGTAATGATGGTAGCACGCAATTTCAAGACGTTACAATTGTTGTTCAGCCCATAACCATAGCCAATGCAGGTAATAACATAGCATCATGTCCAAATAATACCGGTGCTTTGAGTATTGCAGGTAATGCGCCAGATAATACCAATGGTGAAAGTGGAGAATGGATCATAGTAGGAGATAATGACGCTGGCGTTGTTGTAACTACGCCTAATGCTTCAACTACAACAATAAACTTACCAGAGGACAACGCAGGTGTTACTATATTACAGTGGACTATTACAGGACCAAATTATGCATTAGGTCAGTTTTGTGAGTCTTCCGATACTATAACTGTAACAAACTATGGCGGGCAGCAACCTATAAATGCAGGTGCAGACCAAAACCTAGATACGTGCTATTCCGTTTCGCAATCCACAATTTTAAATGGGAGTTTTGGCGGTAATAATATTAATGGGCAGCAAGGTGCTTGGTCATTTGTAAGCGGCCCTAGCGTTCCAAATTTTGTAAATAACACCCAGAATAACACTAATGTTTCTAACCTAATAGAAGGAATTTATATACTTAGATGGAGCGTTACAGGCCCCTGTGTATCTGGGCAGGATACTATGACAATTACGGTAGATAGCGCTACACAAGATATTACTAATGCAAGAGTACTAAACCCTACAATTACCTACTGCGACCCTAGTATTACAACAGCTACACTAGAAGGGATACCTCCAAGATTTGCGAATGAAACTGTTACTTGGACACAGACGAGAGGAGCTACAGCTTCTATCTTAAATAATTCGAATAGTACTACCCAAGTTTCTGGATTATCTGATAGCGGAGGTCCCTATACCTTTAGATATAGAATAACAAATAATGTGACTTTTTGCGAGTCATCGGCAAACGTAAGATTGTCCTATGCCACAGATCCTATTACAATAACAGCAAATAATGGAAATATTATTATTGCAAGTTGCGCTGAAGTAAAAAACATAGAAATCCCTTATGTAATTACGGGAAATGGCTCAAATTCTTATGCTATTATTAGCGGCCCAGCGACCTCAACTATAGTAAATTCAAATAATTTTATAGATTTTAATTCAGACCCGTTAACCATAGATTTTGATGTAGAAGGCACTTATGCAGTACAGTTAAGGCGAGCCCTTGGCGGAGCTGTACAAACAGGCTGCTCTATAGGGAATGATGTAGTTAATGTTACCATCTCCAGACAACCCTCTGGCTCTAATGCAGGAACTTCACAAATTCTGGCTTGTAATGTTACAAGCACAACCCTTGCAGGAAATAGTCCAGCTATAGGCACTACTTTATGGAGCCAGGTCAGGGGTCCAAACACCGCTATTATTTCAGATGCTTACATAGATAATCCCGATTTAACTGGTCTTATATCAGGTACTTATACTTTTAAGTATACAGTAACTGGTGGTATAGGTTGCCCACCTCCTGTAGAATCTACTGTTAATGTTGAAGTATCCTCAGATACTGCACTAACAACAAATGCGGGAACTGCACAAACAGTTTGTTACGGTACTCCCGTAAAATTAGCGGCACAGAGCCCAAGCACACCTAATTTAAGTGGTGTTTGGACGGTAGACGCTGCCCCTTCTGGAACAATAATTTCTTTTGAAGATGATAATGACCCTAACACATTGGTATCTGGTTTAACTGATGCAACGGCAAATGCAAACTATATTTTTAGATGGACGGTAAGCAACCCTAAAAATGCAGCCTGTCCTCCTTCTGGCTTTGACACTGTTACTATAACTACAAACGGTACGGCAGGATCTCAAACAGCGGTTGCAGGACCGTTTCAATGTATTTCGGGAACACCTACTACTACAACTATTAGTTTAGCTGGTAATGAACCCGCAGCAGATGAAATAGGAACTTGGACAGCGGTACCTAATACAGATATAATCTTTACTAATCCTAACCTATATAATACTACAGCGGATATTACTGCTGTAAGAAGCTATATTCTAACCTGGACGTTAGAAAAAACAGCACCTGGCTGTCAATCTAGCTCAGATGATATTGAGATAACCATAGGAGATATGGCATTAGCCGACGCAGGCCCAGACCAAGGAGTAAGCCCTTTAGTCTGCTCGTCTGATTTCACCATGGCGGCCTCTAGCTCTGCTGGTGGTACTGGTACTTGGTCACAAATAACGGGGCCCGGCGGTGTAACTTCCGGGGGTACTACTATAGAAGGAAATACCGATCCAAGTGCAATTTTCAATTTTACATTTTCAGGAGAATATATTTTTGAGTGGACGGTGATTAATGGTAGTTGTTCTATAAATTCCGATACTGTTCTTATAAATGTAGGCATTCCCCCAACTACAGCTGCCACGGGAATAGACCAAACTATTTGTAACAACACGAGCGCAGTGCTAATAGGAAATGAATTTAACAGTAAAATAGAGAATGGTTTCTGGTCATTACTATCAGGAGCTCCTAATGTTCCTTCCATTACCATACAACCAGATGATAGAACGATTAATATTGATAATATGGCTACGGGTAGTTATACGTTTAGGTGGACGATCTCTGGAAGCCCAAGTTGCCCATCTAGTTTTGACGATGTTACAGTAGACGTGTTTGCTCCTGCAAATGCTGGAGAAGATATTATAGGGTGTGATGTAACCAATTTTCTACTAGAGGCTACTTTTGGATCTACAGGTATTTGGGCTCAGGTAGCCAATGGTGCACCAACAGCAACTATAACCCAAAACCCACCAAATAGTAGTGTAGCTGAAATTTCTATAACGCCTGGAGATACGTATGAATTTAGCTTTACGACCAATTACAATGACCCTAATTGCAATACAAATTTAACAGATACTGTATTGGTGACTTCTAGTTCTAAACCCCCTATAGCACCAGATGCTGGTACAGATCAGAGTATTTGTACAGATACTACTACCTCTGTACTCTTAGCGGGTAACGATCCATTACCTGGGTTTGATACAACAAACGCAAATAACAGCGCCTTTTGGAGAATTGTAAGTGCACCAGACGGAAGCAATGCCACATTTACAGACGCTACGGTATATAACACAGACTTAAATAATTTAACCGTTCAAGGTGTCTATGTTTTAGAGTGGAATTTTGATTCCGGATTTTGTGAGGATACTTCGGATATTGTTAGAATAGAAGTTTATGATGCTCCCTCTATAGCAGAAGCAGGCGATGATGCGCCTTTTGCTTGTCAAGTAAATGCTGTTCTAGATGCCACAACCCCGGCAATAGGCCTCGGGACTTGGACTGTAATAAACGAACCCAACACTTCTACCATTGTAATTGATAGTCCTAACGACCCAAAATCTACTTTATCTAACATTACCGTAAATGGTACTTATAATTTTAGATGGACGGTTACTAATGGCAGTTGTACCTCTTCACAAGATGATGTAAGTTTTAGATTTACTACGGATCCACCAGCCGAACCAGACGCAGGACCTGACCAAGAGCTATGCCAAGCTAATACTACAACATTGAATGCGTTGGCTATTTCCATAGGTACGGGTACATGGAGTCAAACCAAAGGTCCTGGCGTAAATGGCAATTCTGGTGCAACAGCCACTATAGTTAGTCCTACAAACGAAACCACAACAATTTCTAATTTAGAAGCGGGTAACTATGAGTTTACGTGGACAGTAACTAACGGGGGCTGCGAAGTTTCAGATACTATAGAACTTGTAAACTATGCCCAACCGTCTAGTGCTGACGCGGGGATAGACCAAACTTTAGACCGCTTTGCTAATGCAAATTTGGTGGCAGCTAATCCAACTACAGGAACAGGGGTTTGGACTCAAATATCAGGCCCGTCTACGGCTAATATTATAGACGCTACTGACCCAAATACAGCCATAGCAGGAACTGTAGAAGGTAGTTATATTTTTGAATGGACAGTAAGCAATCAAACATGCCCTGTAAGTTCAGACACGGTAGAAATTTCATTTCTGCAAGGAGATTTAGAATTAAGTAAAACGGTAAGCCCTACAACCGCAAATGTAGGTGAAACGGTGACTTTCACTATAGCTATTTTTAATAATGATAGTGCTGGCAGCTCAGATATTTCAGGAGTTTCAGTAAAAGATTTTATACCTGACGGTTTCTCCTTAGTTGAGGGATCTGTTAGTAATGGTGGGGCTTACAACCTAGGAGATGCTTCCTTAATTTGGAGCAATTTAAATATACCTAACGGAGATACTATAAATCTCACTTTTGATGTTACAGTAAATGCAACAGGCTCATACATAAATAGTGCTGAGATTATTGCAAGTGATGTCTTTGATATTGATAGTACACCAAATAATAATGAACCCACAGAAGATGATCAAGATACTACAGAAGTAACTGTTCTAAATGCAGATTTACGACTTTTTAAAACAGTAACACCTGTAGAAGTAAGTGTTGGTGACCTAGTTACGTTTACACTAAGAGTAAGAAATCAAGGACCAGACTTAGCCACTGGCGTTGCTATCAAAGAAACAGTACCTTCTGGTTATACAATAGTAACAGTAGATAATGGCGGCACAATAAGTGGTAATGAAATTATATGGTCCAATCTATCGGTCGCATCATCCGCAAATTCCTCTGTTACCTTCACGGCAACAGTTAATGCTCCTACAGGGGTTACTAATGAATATTTAAATACCGCAGAAATAAGTGCTAGCGATGTTTTTGACCCCGATAGCACGCCAAATAATAGTGATGAAAATCTAAACGAAGATGACGAAGATAGTGCTAGTATAACGTTAGATGTAGAGGATTTACAGCTCAGCATTTCGCCAGTATCTACCACCACTAACATAGGAGACATAGTTGGGTATACTATAACGGTATTAAATGATCCTACAGCATCTGCAAATTCTTCTGGTGTAACAGTAGTTTCTGTACTGGATAATGGCTTAGATATTGTTTCTGGCAGTATTTCTAACGGAGGAATATATAACCTATCTAACAGAACGATAACATGGAATAATTTAGCTATCCTTAATGGTGATACTACTAATTTAGGCTATAGCGTATCTATTAATAGTAACGGCAACTATAATACCTTAGCACAAATCACTAAGTCAGATTTAATTGATGTAGATAGTACCCCAAACAATAATGTACCCACAGAGGATGACCAAACTGAAGCAAGCTTGACTATTGAACGGGCAGATCTAACGCTCACAAAAGCAGTTAATCCTATTACCGCTAGTGTTGGAGAGTTAGTAACCTTTACAATACAAGTAGATAATGAAGCAACAGCATCAGCAACCGCTACTGGTGTAGAGATTAGAGACATGGTACCTAATGGGTATACAATTGTTTCTATAAATAATTCTGGCACTAGAAATGGTAGTGCAATTACATGGGCGCTACCTCCTATAGCTATAGCTTCAAATACAGCAGTAAGCTTCACAGCTACTGTAAATATGCCCAATGGTGCAACAAACGAATATAGAAATGAAGCGCAAATTATAGCTAGCGATCAAACCAATACTAGTGGTAACCCTAATATTGATAATGATGATGCCAGTATAGTTCTAAAAACAATAGATCTAGAATTAACCAAAACACTTAATAATACAACTGGTAACGTAGGAGAAGATGTTACGGTGACAATCAATCTAGCTAACAACAGTGCTAATGGTACTGGTGATGGCACAGGTATAACAATCGTAGAGCAGCTTCCAAACGGTTTTGATATTAATGGATTTACCATTAGTAACGGGGGTGTTTACAATCCATCTAACCAAACCATTACTTGGGGTAATATCTCATTAGCTAACGGAGCAAATCTAGATTTGTCATACACCGCTACAACTAATGATAGCGGTAATTATACAAGTATAACTGAAATAACTACTAGCGATCTAGATGATTTTGATAGCACACCAAATAATGGAGTACCTACTGAGGATGATTATGCAGTAGCAAGTTTTACTATTCAAGAGGCAGATTTAAGTTTGGTAAAGAATATTTCAAGTAGTTCTAACAGCACTCCAAACATTGGCGATACCATAATTTTTGAACTACAAGTTACAAACAGCGGTCCAGATACTGCCACCAATGTGCGCGTAGAAGATTTTATTCCTAAAGGATATAGCCTACAATCTATAAATAACGGAGGTACGGCATTAATAAGAACATTCTTAGCATGGGATATAGCGTCTATTCCTGTAGGGACTACTACCGTTTCTTATGAAGTAACGGTAAATACCCCTTCTGGTGATGCTAATGAATATCTAAACGTCGCTGAAATAACGGCTAGCGATCAAGCAGATCCTGATAGTGAACCGTTTAATGGAAACGGGAGTGGTATTGGCGAAGACGACGAAGATTTTTATGAAATTACACCTCAAATTATAGATTTAGATTTAAATATTTCTGTGAGTAACACAAACCCAAATATTGGAGACACGGTTACTTTTACTATAGCAATATCAAATAATGGTACTGCCTTGGCAGACGGCGTAAATATTCAAGATCTTATACCTGCTGGTTTTGGAAATATTTTAGCAATATCTAATGGAGGCATCGTAAACAGCGGGACTATAATCTGGTCTGGCATTACAGTGCCAGTGGGTACAAATACGCAAGTACTAACCTTTACTGCAGAGGTATTGACTCCTACAGGTGTTCTTAATGAATACCAACATGTTACGCAAGTCACTGCCGCAAATCAATATGATGTTGATAGCACACCTAATAACAACGATGGTAACCAAAGGGAAGATGATGAAGATGAAATTTCTATCACCATACAAATAGCAGACCTAAGTATCATAAAAACTGCAAATACAACTGCTCCTAACGTTGGGGAGACTGTACAGTTTACATTAGCTATTACGAATACAGGTGCCAATAGTGCTACAGGTGTGAGTATAACAGATATTTTACCACAAGGTTTTACTTTAACGTCTGTTAATAACGGTGGCGCTATTACAGGTAGTGATCTGGACACAGCATTGTGGAGTGGTTTAGCTATATTGGGTAATGGTGGTAGCCTTGAATTAACCTATGAGGCGGTGGTAAATGAACCAACGGGAATACCTAATGAATATTTAAACATTGCCCAGATTATAGCAAGTGATCAGTATGACCCAGATAGCAATCCATCTACAGGTATTACAGTAGACGAAGATGGAAATGGTGACGGATACGATGATGATGAAACTAGTTTAAATCTCAACCCCGCAATTGGCGATTTATCACTTACCAAAATAGTAGTTGATAATGATGTTACCCCTAATGTAGGTTCTGAAATTAGTTTTGAAATAACAGTATTTAATGATGGTCCTAATGCGGTAGCCAATGTGGAGGTTCAGGATATTTTACCTTCAGGTTTTGACTTTATTCTTTATAGTGCTACTTCTGGAATTTATAATGAAACAACTGGGTTATGGCGCGTTGGCGATATTCCTAGTGGG
>Ga0115567_10001985_pt1 | contig 20376 bp, 20 predicted proteins | sample COGITO_mtgs_1204_2_FD_88679 | JGI IMG/M metagenome (GOLD analysis project Ga0115567, IMG submission 88679) | Pelagic marine microbial communities from North Sea - COGITO_mtgs_120412 | ecosystem: Environmental > Aquatic > Marine > Epipelagic | place: Germany:Helgoland, sampling site Kabeltonne... | reverse complement strand
TCGCCCATCGTGATTTTCGCCCGTTGATGCTGGCTGAATGACGCAAATATCAATTTTTTTGGGCTTTTCGTTCTAATCCATCATTTGTACTAAATTTCTGAATTGACCATAGGTTCAAAAGTGGTTAGCGTTTTGAGGCTATGGGAACACTTACACGCGCAGATTTAACCGAATCCGTCTACCGGAATATAGGGTTATCAAGAAATGAATCCTCCGATCTTGTCGAGGCGGTTCTTGAGGAAATTTGCGCCTGTCTTGAGGCTGGTGAAGAAGTAAAACTGTCCTCTTTTGGCACTTTTTCAGTTCAGTCGAAAAGCGAGCGCGTTGGCCGTAACCCGAAAACAGGGATCGAAGCGGTCATTACATCACGCCGCGTTTTGTCGTTCCGTCCGTCGCATATCCTCAAGGATCGTGTAGACGGTTCGCAATGAACGACAAAGCTAACGACGCTTTCAAAACAATTTCTGAAGTCTCGGCGCTGCTAGATGTGCCACAACATGTTTTGCGCTTTTGGGAAAGCAAATTTTCCAGCCTTCGCCCATTAAAGCGAAGCGGTGGCCGGCGTTATTACCGGCCTGACGATGTTGCCGTTTTGCGCCGGATTAGACAGCTTTTATATGTCGATGGCTTTACCATCAAGGGCGCGCAAAAGCTGGTAAGAAGCAAAGCATCAGCCACCAAACCAAATGCCTCCGTCACAGCAAGCAGCGCATCAGGCAAAGAACTTGCCGCGGCAATGGCGATGCTTGATGATGTGAAAACCCGCCTTGCAGCGCTAAAACAGCAGCTTAATCACTAGGCCTTATCATTTTTGCTTAAAAGCCGATTGCCTAGATATCTTGGTGCGGCTATAACCAGCACTGGCCGGAGCGTAGCGCAGCCTGGTAGCGCACTATACTGGGGGTGTAGGGGTCGTGAGTTCGAATCTCGCCGCTCCGACCATTTTTCAATATGAAAAACAGATGCTTACGTTTTTTAGCTTTACCAAAAAACAACCACTTTATGTCAGTCTCTTGGCAAATCTGCTAAAGCCTGTATGGTGTGTACGATATCAATCGGCAAATCTGCCAATTTTAAAGATAGGTAACTGTGAGTAAATGCAAGCGAGACTGGACGGGCGCAATGCCATCATCACCGGCGGCAGTGCCGGTATTGGTAAGGCCATTGCCAAGAATTTTCTAAAATCTGGAGCAAATGTTGCAATTGTTGCACGACGCGTGGACGTGCTGGATGCGGCCAAAGCCGAAATTGAGGCCGAGGGTCAAAAGGCTGGGGCGACTGGGCGTGTGATTGCCCTATCTGCGGATATCCGGCATGACAACAATTGCCAAAATGTTGTTGCCGAAGTTGTGTCAGCCTTTGGCCATGTTGATGTTTTGGTAAATAATGCCGGCACATCACAGCGCACCGATTTTCTCGAGGTCAGTGATGCATTATGGCAAGATGACCTTAATCTAAAACTTTTCTCCGCAATCCGGCTTAGTCGTCTTGTGATCCCTGGTATGCGCGACCGCAAATGGGGGCGCATTATCAATGTGTTAAACATCGGGGCAAAAGCACCGAATGCACTCGGCGCGCCAACCGCTGTAAGCCGTGCTGCCGGTATGGCATTAACCAAGGTTCTGGCAAACGAAAATGCCAGCCATAATATTTTGGTCAATGGATTGCTTGTCGGGCGAATTCGCAGTGATCAATGGGAAAAACGGCACGCTGCTGATCCGCGCGGCCTCAGCCTTGAGGAATGGTACGCCGATGCCGCTGCGGGCCTGAATATCGGACGGTTTGGTACGGCTGAAGAATTTGCCAATATGGCAACCTTCCTGGCGTCGGACGCTGGCTCATACATAAACGGCACCGCAATCAATGTAGATGGCGGCAGCAGTCCGGTGGTCTAATATTAATTTAAATTCCTGGGGTAGAGCATAGACATATGAGCCCAACTAAAAACCTTGCAAAAATTTGCGCACGGCGCGACGCCGTAATAGTGCCCGGGGCGCCAAACGCGATGTTTGCCAGGGTGATAGAGGATCTCGGGTATGAAGCGGTCTACGTGACGGGAGCAGGCATTGCAAACATGCAACTAGGTGCGCCTGATATTGGATTGACCACTGTAACCGAGGTGGCTAACGCCGTCTCAGCTATTGCCGATGCGGTTGAGCTTCCAATAATTGTAGATGCTGACACAGGGTTTGGTAACTCTCTAAATGTAATAAGAACAGTGAAGTTGCTGGAACGTTCGGGGGCATCAGGCATCCAGCTCGAAGATCAGGTTTTTCCAAAGAAGTGCGGTCACTTTGAGAGTAAATCTGTAATTGATCAATCGGAAATGGTACAGAAGATTCACGCTGCAGTGGATGCGCGAAAAGATGAGGCCCTTCAGATTATTGCACGAACTGATGCGCTAGGTGCTTACGGCATCGAAGCTGCAATAGAGCGGGCGCAAGCCTACATCGACGCAGGAGCAAACTTAACATTTGTTGAGGCTCCAAGGAGTCGTGATGAATTAGAACAAATACCCAGAGCGTTGCGGGTTCCCCAGGTTGCAAATATCGTCTACGGGGGAAAGACCCCTGATCTTGGTCGTGAAGCTCTGGCCAAATGTGGGTTTTCTCTGATTCTTTATGCTAATGCTGCATTGCAAGCAGCGTTATACGCTTCGCGCGAAGTGCTTGAAAGCTTACGAGATACTGGCAGTCTGTCCGCAATTGGGGGGCGTTTGGCAAGCTTTGAAGACCGCCAAATGACGGTGAAGAAACCTCTGTGGGATATATTGGAGGCACGTTACAGAAGCAAGGTGTAGACAGGCTAAATTAAATAGCTTTGCTTTTATGATTTATACTTTTTGCCCAAAGCCAAAAGAGCTTCGGTTTCTATGACATCATTTAAGCCATTGAAATCATGCATGCGGTTAGCAAAAGCTTCATTACTTCCGTGAGTCAGCAATCCACTATAATAAGCTTGCAAGTGATATGAGATGGCGCGGACTGCTCCACCAGGAAAAATTGCTAAGCTGTAACCCAAGTCAGCAAGGTCTTGCGCCGCGCTAATGGGTGTCTTGCCACCCTCAACCATATTGGCCAAAAGCGGAATTCGACCAGAAAAATGTTTGGTAAGAATTTGCATCTCTTCCCGAGACTGCGGGGCTTCTATGAAAAGAACATCGGCCCCTGCATCACAATAAGCCTCACCACGTTCAAGGGCACTATCAAGGCCCTCCACAGCGCGCGCATCCGTCCGAGCAATAATCAATGTATCGGTGTTACGTCGCGCATCGAGTGCCGCTTTGATTTTGCCGACCATCTCACTTTTTGGAACCAGCGTCTTGCCATCAAGATGACCACAACGTTTTGGAAATGACTGATCCTCAAGCTGGATTGCTGCTGCGCCAACACGCTCAAACCCGCGAACACAGCGCTGAACGTTTAACGCATTGCCAAAGCCTGTATCGGCATCAACGATGACCGGCACACTAACCCGATCAGTGATGGCTGCCAGAGTATCTTGAACTTCAGAGACGCTAACAAGACCAATGTCTGAGCGGCCAAAACGCGTATAAGCGATGCTCGCACCAGACAGGTAAACAGTCTTTGCCCCCGCTTGGCATGCAATCAGCCCTGATAGCGAATCATAAATTCCCGGCGCAAGGACAAAACCTGATTTCAAGAGCGGTTTCAGTGATGGCGTCTCGAATGTTGTCATTTTCAGCCTATAACTACCCCGCGAATCTTTTTGCGAGATGGGGTACAAGGCCTCCATCAGCAACAAGGTCGCGAAGAAAATTAGGAAGCGGCTCCAAGTTTATATCCATATCAAAATCAGTGAGCGTTAGCATTGATTGATCGAAATCAACAGACACTTTCGCTCCGTCTTTCAATTGCGGAACATCGGTCAAACTAGACGGCAAAACAAATACTGGCAACCCGAGATTAATCGCATTGCGATAGAAGATACCAGCAAAACTTGTCGCAACAATAGCTTCAATGCCTAAATGTTTCAAAACTTCGGCGGCCTGTTCGCGGGACGAACCCGCGCCCATATTATCTGAGGCCAAAAGAACATCACCCACTCTTACTGATGATGCAAATTCCGGTCGCAAAGCTTCAAGACAATGTCCGGCCAATTCACTTAAAGGTGCGTTCATATAGGGGCCTGGCGCAAGGACATCGGTGTCGATGGTCTCTTCGAATTTCCATAACCTGCCCAAATCAGACCTCCATCAAATGACGCGGGTCTGTCATCTCCCCGGTGATGGCAGATGCAGCAACCGTATAGGGCGACGCGAGATAAACTTTTGAATTGGCAGCGCCCATTCGGCCTCTGAAGTTTCTCGCTGTCGACGACAAACAAACCTGACCTTCTAAAAGTCTGTCAGATCCGTAACCAGCGCAGATGCCACACGACGTCGGCAGAAACTGGGCACCCGCTTCTTCGAGAATTTGCATAGTGCCATCAGCTTTAGCTTGTTTTTGGTCAAGAAGGCTAGCCGGCGCCACCTTTAACGTTACGCCTTTGGCGACTGATCTGCCTCTCAACAACTTTGCGGCGGCTTTTAAATCAACATATTTTGCTCCAGTACAAGCGCCAATATAAGCAATATCTAAAGGAATGTTTCTGAAAGCTTCGGCATCATCAGCGTTGGCGGGCGAGTGGGGCGCAGCGATTTGTGGAGCCAGGCTTGACGCATCAAAGCGGAGCGCTTCGCCTTCCAAGTCCGGCGTCTCAATCCGGTAACTCTGCCAGTCCTGGGGCAACTTGCCACCGGCATTGTTGATATACTCAGCGGTGATTTCATCGGGTGCAATTAGCCCAGCTTGAGCACCCAGTTCAGCAGCCATATTAGACATCGTCATCCGTTCCTGCATCGACAGGTTATAGACCGCTTGACCCGCGTATTGAATGGCCTGATATCGGCCGCCACCTAAACCAATACTGCGACAAGTCATTAGCATCATATCCTTAGCCGTAACCAGCGGTGATAGGCTATTGCGCCACTCAATCATGATAGTTTCGGGCACTTTGACCCAGATCTCACCTGTCGCGAGAACGCCTGCCATTTCAGTCGCACCAACGCCAAACATATATGCACCAAACGCCCCTCCGGTGGGCGAATGACTGTCACCACCAACACAAAACATGCCGGGTACAATATGGCCATTTTCTGTTACCACGACGTGACAAATACCCTGTTCCTGATAAAAATTTTTGATTTCTTGATCATACACCCAATCACGCGTCAGCTTTTGAATGGCACGAGTTTCATCATCATAAGCGGGAACGTAGTGATCAGTTACAACAACAACCCTATTCGGATCCCACACCTTACGATCCAGTTTTTCCAGAATCGGTTTTACCCGTCTTGGACCACCCGAGTCATGGATCATGGCAAGGTTGACATTGCATATGACCACATCTCCCACGGCAACATTTTCCTGTCCCGAGGCTTCGGCAATCAACTTTTGTGCTAAGGTAGTCATGGAGTGGGCCTAACATAAATTGCTGAAAGTTCTTGAATTTTTGGGAATTTGGGGCTGATTGGTTGTGTCTGTTGATAAACAGTTGTTGAAGACTTATTGATTTGGGATACCTCCATTGACTGCCACTCGCTGGATGGCTAATCGCCCCTTATCACTCAAACCAGCTCTTTGGGGTTTTATTTCAATCTCGTGAATGTTTTTTGTCAAATTCCCATACACGTTCAAATCCCATGAGCTTATTCATTTCGTCAAAGGGAAAGAGCGGAACTTGTGATTCGATACTCGACCCCTCTGTCTTAAGCGTCCCATAGATTTTATCAAATGCCGCTGCAGCTCCCAAAAACCCAGTCGCTGGAAATATTGCGATCTGGTAACCAATTTCCAATAACTGCTGACGAGATAGGACGGGCGTTCGCCCCCCCTCAACCATATTGGCCAAGCACGGTAGATCAAAAGAGGAACATATTTTTTCCATTTCTTCTTCAGATTCTGGGCTTTCGACAAAGAGTACATCCGCACCTGCAGTGGCGAAGGCCTCAGCCCTTCTCAGCGCCTCATCCAGCCCGTGAGCTGTGCGTGCATCCGTGCGGGCTACAATTAAGAAATCTTTACTATCTCGGGCATCCCGTGCCACCTTGATTTTCTGAACCATATCCTCTAACGGGACCACTTTACGTCCCGGAGTGTGTCCGCATTTTTTTGGAAACTCCTGATCCTCAATCTGAATAGCCGCAGCGCCAGCCATTTCGTAGCCCCTGACAGCCAAGTCAACATTTAAAAGGCCGCCAAACCCCGTATCAGCATCTGCGATCAGTGGCGTTTTTGTCCTACCCACTATGGTTTCCACACGGTTTTTCATATCCGAGTAGGATGCCAGTCCTGCATCCGGCAAACCCAGGTAAGAAGCGACGACCCCATAGCCAGTCATGTAAATGGCGTCAAAGCCCAACCGGTCCGCCGAAAGGGCAGAAATGAGATCATAAACTCCAGGTGCAATAATAAGTTTCCCTGCCTTGAGTTGATGCCGTAACGTTAATCTATCATTATTAGACATATCTTTTTCTCTCATGAACTTAGGGGGCCGCGTGAGCTTAACAAGCAAATGATCTTAAATGACAAAAACGATCTTAGATAACAAAATTGCTTTTTCTTCATCAAATTCTGTAAAACTTGAACCCAATGCTATACGATCGGCGCAGTTTCATCAAATTAGTTTAGCACAAATTTATCGGGAGCAGATTATGGGTACAAAGAGGCGTACAGCTTTTATTAGCGGTTCAGGCCGTAATATGGGGCGCGCCTGCGCCAAGGAACTTGCTTCAGCTGGATTTAACATCATTCTGAACGGCTCGGTAAATAGAGAAGATTGTGAACTTGTCGCTGCGGAGGTCAGAGCCATAGGTGTCGAAGTTATTATCGCCATGGGCGACGTAGGTGTGAAAGCAGATGTGATGACCGTCATTGAAAAAGCTTTTAACGCATTTGGCCGGGTTGACGTGCTGGTCAATAACGCGGCTATCCGTCCAGCAACCCAGTTTCTAGAAATGAGCGACATCGACCTAGAGCGGGTGATGAATGTAAATTGCTATGGCGCAGTCTGGTTTTCGCGAGCTTTTCTACCGGGTATGGTGGAAAACCGATGGGGGCGGATAGTAAACTTTACCGGTATGAACTCACTACAAGGTACTGCCGGGCGGCCGCATGTAGCCATGGCCAAACATGCCGCGTGGGGCCTCACTAAGGCGCTTTCGAGGGAATTTGGGCCAAAGGGCATTACTGCTAACATAATTTCACCGGGGACCTTTCCAGACCAGGACATTGACATTTCTCAATCCGAACAATTTCTGGGCTTGCTAAAACAAAACCCTACCGGTCGGCTGGGAAGATCCGACGATATTGCCGCAGCAGTCGGACTGCTTTGCTCAGATAAAGGCGGATTTATTAATGGTCAACTTTTGCAGATCAACGGCGGTGTAGTTGGTTAAACAATCCTTCGGATACAAGAATAAAAAACATGAAACCAAGAGTATTAAGGGTTATGTGATGGTGTAACCAAGATGGCGCCAGACGACATGTTCATCGGGTAATTTTTTCAGGATCAGATTTTTGTCCCGGAAGACTCATCCCGATTGCGTATTACCCGAGTTACTCTCTCACCAGGCGGCCGCACCAACTGGCATACGCATGCTGTAGGACAGGTCCTGATCATTCTGTCTGGCGTTGGGCGATGTCAGATATAAGGTGAACCTGTGCAGGAAATCCAGGCAGGTGATTCCGTTGTCATTCCAATAAAGTCACGCCATTGACATGGCGCTGCTTCCAATAAGGTGATGTTTCATTTGACAATCTCGGAAATTGATGAAACGGGCGCAGGTACAGAGCGGATTGAACCAGTGTCGGAAACAGATTTTAATGCAGCCCCCCAATGAGCCTCCCCATCAAAAGGATTGCGGAGCATTGATTGCATTTATGGGGTTACCTTCGTGGTACGCGACCACTTGATCGAAAATATCCGAAAACTGAATATTGTAATTGTCTTCAGTAACATAGCCAATATGAGGTGTAGCGATCACATTGGGATGTTTCAGTAATGGGTCATTTGCATCAAGCAACGGCTCAACATCAAACACATCAACAGCTGCCATTCCCGGCTTACCCTCGCTCAGAGCAGCTAGAAGCGCACCGGCTTCCACGAGTCCTGATCGAGAGGTGTTCACAAACAGGCTCCCCGTTCCCATCTCACGAAGATCGTCAAGGGTTATCAGGCTGGTTGTCGACGGTTTCAGTCGCACATGCACGCTAACAACATCGCTGCCAGCGAAAAAGGCTTCGCGGCTTTCGGCTAATCGTTCGCCATCCGCCAGTGCTCGAGCCCGACCACTTTCTGATGACCACCAAACAACATTCATTCCGAATGCATTTGCATAACCTGCGACGGTGCGGGCAATACGACCGTATCCATATAGGCCAATGGTTCGGCCACGGAGGGTTTTTCCGACGCCCGACTGCCATTTACCAGCCTTGACGGACGCCATCTGCTGCGGGATTTGTCGCATAGCAGCAAGAATGAGGCCCCATGTGTGCTCCGCGGTTGCATACGATGGTGTGTCGGCGTGCATGTTTGAGCACAACATCACGCCGTTTCGGGTGCAAGCATCAACATCGATATGAGGGTAAACGCTAACTTGGCTTATGAGTTCCAAATTAGGTAGGCGGTCTAACAATCCACCTGTGATTCTGGTACGTTCGCGAAATAGAACCAAACACTCGGTATCTTGCAAGCGTTCAACAAGCACTTCAGTATCTTCCACGTGGTCATTCCATATCGTTACATCATGACCATCGAGCTTATCGAAACAAGGAAGTTCGCGCAGCGTGTCGAACCAGTCATCGATAATAGTAACTTTCATCGTTTAAGCTCCCTGGGGTCTCGCGAAAACAGCGCGGAAATCGAAAAAGAAGCAAGCCCAAGTCTAAGAGGTGCATTTGACAATCGACTGGAGCCCATTAAGAAATCAATACATTGCTCACCAAATTCTGCTAAAGGAGATAAAAAAGTCGTGATTTTGTTCGGTGGGGTCACTTCGCTTGCAACAAGTTTCTGCAAGCAGACGTTGATGTATTTGTACCCTAAACTCATTTTTTGCCCCGTCAATTTTCGCCTGTTTCTTCGTAAATGCTACGATACACCGCTACAAGATGAACCGCTAAAAGAAAAATACTTATTGTTGCACTTAAATCGTATCTGGTGTTTGACAACCAGGTCTTCCCGTACTTACGCTATTTAAAACAACTCCAAAATTATTTGGAATAAAAAATATACAGGGAGAGAAGTAAGTGGGCGTTTTGCTTGATATCAAGGACCTGCGCACCGAATTTGAAACATCTGCGGGAATAGTGCAGGCCGTAGGTGGGATTTCTTATACTGTTAACGAAGGTGAAACTGTTGCAATCGTTGGCGAATCGGGGTGTGGAAAATCTGTCGGTGCGATGTCCATTCTGCGCTTAATTCCTGATCCTCCAGGTAAGATTGTAGGCGGAAGCATAAATTTTGACGGAAAGGACCTTCTCAGCCTGAGCGACTCAGAAATCCGAGAAATCCGAGGCCGAGACATCACAATGGTGTTCCAAGAGCCGATGACGTCGCTTAACCCTGTGCTCACGGTTGAAAAGCAACTTACAGAAACAATGATGCACCACCTTGGGGTGACTCTCGATGAGGCCCGAAATCGGGCTGTAGAGATTCTGGAATTGGTTGGAATTTCTGATGCTGAAAGGCGTTTGAAGCAATATCCACACCATTTTAGTGGTGGCATGCGCCAACGCGTTATGATCGCTATGTCACTAATGTGTAAACCAAAATTGATTATTGCTGACGAACCAACAACCGCATTGGACGTGACTATCCAAGCGCAAATATTAGAATTGATGAAAGGGCTGTCAAAAAAGCTCGGGGTCGCGCTGATTGTCATTACTCATAACCTTGGTGTTGTTGCGCGTTATGCTGACCGGGTTAACGTAATGTACGCGGGGAAAATAATAGAGAGCGGAACCGCCGAAGACATTTATCACAACCCAAAGCACCCATACACGATCGGACTACTTAAATCAGTGCCGCGTCTTGACTTGCCAAGGACTGAGAGGCTTGTCCCAATCCCCAAACAGCCACCTGATTTAACCCGGCTTGATGGAGGGTGTGCGTTTCGTCCCCGTTGTAGCTTTGCAACGCAAAAATGCAAAAATGCCATACCATCACTTGAACCGATTAATGATGGGCACCACGCTGCTTGTTGGCACAAGGACAAGGTTGGTAATGAAGTGAGGAAAGTGTCTTGAGCTCTAAAACGTTAAACAAAAATTCATCGGCTGATAGCACGCCGCTCATCGAAATTCGTGATTTGAAAAAATACTTTCACGTTAATGAAGGTGCTATCGTTCAAAAGAAAGTCGCTGAGGTAAAGGCAATTGATGGTGTTAGTTTTGATATTCGCAAAGGGGAAACGCTAGGTCTAGTTGGTGAGTCTGGGTGCGGAAAGACAACTACAGGGCGTTGTATTCTCCGGCTTGAGCAACCCAGTGCAGGGCAGATAATATACGACGGCGTGGATATGGCGACGGCGAACCCTAAGGAGCTCAGTCTCCTACGCCAGCGTATCCAAGTAATTTTTCAAGATCCTTTCAGCTCCCTTAACCCGCGCATGAAGATTGGGCAAATTATTGCGGAGCCCATGGCCGTCCACGGAATTGAGCCAGACCCTGCCAAGAGAGATGAACGTGTAAGTGAACTCCTAACCGTTTGTGGCCTTTCCCCAAAAATGGCTGACCGGTATCCACACGAGATGAGTGGAGGCCAGAGGCAACGCGTTGGAATCGCCCGCGCCCTATCGCTTAACCCAGAATTTATTGTTTGTGATGAAGCGGTGTCTGCTTTGGACGTATCCATTCAAGCGCAGGTAATAAACCTGCTTGAGGATTTACGTGAAGAATTTAACCTGACCTACTTGTTTATTGCGCACGATTTGAGTGTCGTTCGCCATATCTGTAATCGTGTCGCGGTAATGTACCTCGGTAATATGGTCGAGTTGGCAGATTGTGATGAATTGTTTGAAAATCCATTGCACCCATACACCGAGGCCTTACTTTCAGCGGTTCCAATACCTGATCCCACAATTGAGAAAACTCGTGAACACCGCGTTATTGAAGGTGAAGTTCCAAGTCCTATGAATCCACCATCAGGGTGTGTTTTTCATACCCGGTGCCCAAAAGCAGTAGAGAGTTGTAAAAAAGACAAGCCTAAGTTTAGAGAAATCAGGCCGAACCATTGGGTTGCCTGCTCAGAAATTTAAGGCTTGAATAAAGAACTTGTCGACGCATGCAGCATCGGCGGTAAAATGGGATGAATTTTAGTCCCAATGAACTAGAGAGGAGACGACTATGAGTAGACTAGCTCGATTAGGGTCGTTCGCCATCGCGGCAAGCGTGGCAATCGGCCTTTCGACGGGAAGTGCAATGGCGCAAACATCTGGCGGCATTCTGAAATATGTAATTCCCAGTAATCCACCGAGTGCAGACGGACATCGTGAAACCACTTTTGGAACAATCCATCCGTTCGCTCAGTTCTACAGCGTGCTAATCAGAATTAACCCGGATAACCCGTCATCAACCACTGATTTCAAATGTGATCTGTGTGTTGGTGATGTGCCGAAAGCAACAAACGGCGGCAAAAAGTTCACTTTTAAAATTCGCGATGATGTCAAGTTCCACGATGGTTCAAAACTGACGGCACAGGACATTAAGGCAAGCTTTGATCGAATTATTAATCCACCAGAAGGCATTTTGAGTGCGCGAAAAGCCTATTTTGTAATGGTTGATAAAGTCTCTGCGCCGAATGACACAACAATTGTATTCGACCTCAAGTATCCTTCTGGTGCGTTCATTCCTGCCGTCGCAATGCCGTATAACTTCGTCTACTCCAAGGCGAAATTGGATCAGGACCAACGGTGGTACGAGAAGAACGTAATGGGTTCAGGCCCGTTCAAGTTTGTTGAGTGGCAGCCAGGCGCCTTCATTAAGGCAGAGCGCAACCCTGATTATTATGTGAAGGGGCGGCCTTATCTAGATGGAACGGAAGCCATTTTTGCTCGTAAGCAGTCTGTCAATGTCCAAGCTATTCGTGGTGACAGGGCTTTCATCCAGTTCCGTGGATTTCCACCGAAAAGTCGAGATGATCTTGTCGCCGCACTTGGTGATAAAATCACCGTGCAAGAGAGCGATTGGAACTGCGTTTTGATGGTTACTCCTAACACCAAGGTCAAGCCTTTTGATGACGCCCGCGTTCGTCGGGCATTATCTCTCGGGATCGATCGATGGGGAGGGTCAGAGTACTTGTCTAAAATAGCCATCGTTAAAACCGTTGGTGGTATTGGGTTCCCGGGTCATCCACTGTCCGCAACTGAGGACGAGCTGGTAAAAATTGCCGGATTTGGTAAGGATATGGCAAAGAACCGGGCTGAAGCAAAGCGTCTTCTTAAAGAGGCTGGCATCCCTGAAGGGTACACATTTGAACTCCACAATCGTGGCGTTGACCAGCCCTATAAAATTGTTGGCACATGGTTGATTGACCAGTGGCGTCAAATTGGGTTGAACGTAACCCAGCGGGTGCAGCCTAGCGGACCTTTCTACGCAACTCTGCGCAAGAAAAAAGACTTTGACGTTTCTATGGACTTCAACTGCCAATCAATCGTTAACCCTCTGCTTGACGTGTCCAAGTATCTGTCTGCAGACGTTAGTGGCGCAAGTAATGGCCAGTATGTTGACCGTGAATTGGACAAAATGTATGACCAGATGAACCGCTCCGGCGATGTCGCTGAGCAACGGAAAATCATGCGTGCATATGAAAAGCGGGTGCTTGATGAGCAAGCGTGGGCATTCCCAACCCTGTGGTGGTACCGGATTATCCCGCATCGCTCAAAAGTCAAGGGATGGAAAGTGTCACCAAGTCACTACCTCAACCTAGATTTGGCGAATATCTGGCTTGAGGAGTAAAACTTAATAGATGATGCTCCATCCCCTTCGCCATTAAAGGCGCAGGAATGGAGCATCATTTCCAACCCTTTTGTGCCAGCTGATGCCGTGCAGTTTAATTTTTAGTTAATATAATCAGTGCAATTTTAATTATCAGGTCGAACTTATGTACCAATATATAATCAAACGACTTTTACTCATGATCCCAACGCTATTTGGCGCTGCAGTTCTAGTCTTCTTATTGCTTCGCGCAATCCCCGGTGACATCTGCGAGCTACGCATGGGCGCTGAGGGTGGATTGGTTGATGTCGCGACGCTGGAGACATGCCGTGCGTCTTTAGGCCTCAACGAACCAATGTTGGTGCAATTTTTTGAGTTTGTTTGGGGTTTCTTCACATTTGATTTCGGGACATCAATGTGGACAGGTCAGCCAATCAGCCATGAAATTGGGCTTCGTTTTGAACTATCTGTTCAGGTTGCAATTATGGCGACAATAGTGTCGATTTTGGTGAGCATCCCGCTGGGTACCATTTCGGCGATTAAGCAGGATACTTGGGTTGATTACTTGGTTCGTGCGTTTTCAATCGCAGGTATTGCCATGCCGTCTTTTTGGCTTGGTATACTTATCATTCTTGGGCTTCTCATTGGTTCACAGGCTTGGTTTGGCACGCCGTGGATGCCCCCAATCCGATATGTTCCAATATGGGAAAACCCTATGGAAAATCTGGCCATGTTAATATGGCCAGCCCTGGCTACGGGCTATCGATATTCAGCCGTCGCAACACGTATGACTCGTTCCGCATTACTTGAAGTATTGCGTGAAGACTATGTTCGTACAGCGCGGGCGAAAGGATTACTCGAGAAAATTATTATAAATCGTCACGCCCTGAAGAACGCAATGCTTCCAGTCGTAACAGTAATTGGCATCGAGTTTGCCTTTCTCATGGGTGGGCTGGTAGTTACCGAACAGGTGTTCAACCTAAATGGTTTAGGAAAACTGTTTGTCGAGTCTGTAACCAACAACGATTACACCATGACGCAGGCTCTGGTGATGTTGGTGGTATTGATTTTTGTTGTGACCAATTTTTTCGTTGATCTACTCTACGCTTGGTTAGACCCTCGCATCCGCTTCAGCTAAGGAAAAATAAAACATGTCTGCAATCTCAAAAGAAGTGGCTGACGCCGAAATCGAAGAACTAAGCGTTCAAAAACCATGGGGAACACGAATGATTGATACAATTCGTCGGAAGCCCCTGGGAGCTTTCGGTGCAATTATCGTGTTAGTTATGATTACTATGGCGGTTCTGGCCGATGTGATTACCCCTTATGATCCACTGGTAAACGCATTTGACAAAATGCATATGCCGCCTAGCGCTGAGTTTTGGCTTGGAACAGACCAGTTTGGAAGAGATATTTTTACCCGAATTGTTTATGGCGCAAGGACAGCGTTATTAGTTGGTTTTGTGACGGCAGGCGTCGGTGCGGGAGCCGGCTTGGTACTTGGTATTGCTAGCGCATATTTTGGCGGTGTATTTGATTTGGTCCTTCAGAGGATTATGGATGTCTTTATGGCGTTTCCGTTGGTTATACTGGCGTTGGCTGTGGTTTCAATTCTTGGCCCAGGTATTCAAAACGTGATGATTGCCATCACCATCCCGTTTATTCCACAGTGTGCTCGTGTTGTTCGATCAAGCGCATTAGCGATCCGTGAAATACCTTATGTTGATGCAGCTCGCGCTCTTGGCTTTAGCCATTCTAGGATCATTTTACGCCATATGGGGCCTAACGTTGTTGCTCCGTTCCTGATTTTGACCACTGCATTTGTTGGTCAAGCAATCTTGCTAGAAGCATCGCTAAGTTATCTTGGGTTAGGCGTTCAAGAGCCCACCCCAGCCTGGGGCCTGATGCTTCAAGGCGGTGCAGAGGAGTATGCGGAAAGCGCGCCTTGGATTGCTATTTTTCCGGGTATTGCCATCAGCCTTGCAGTCTTTGGCTTCAACCTTTTTGGTGATGCAGTCCGCGACCTTCTTGATCCAAAGCTTCGCGATAGATAACCAGTAAACGTGTCTTGGCCTCGGGGTGTTGGGACTGAACGTACACCTTCACCCTGAGAACATGTTACTACTTTCGGGCTCACGGTTGATTAGTTTCTGGAGGCCTTGGTTTTTCTAAAGAGCGGTCTTCATATAACCCAATGTGGCCTTCACAAATGTATATACCAAGCATAATAGCTGGGTGTTTTGTTCGTTCATCTATCTTTTTGATTAACACTGACACGAGTTTCATGAAATCAGATCAGTCTCGATAGTGAGTCACAAAAGTTCTTGTTCAAGCGCGCCGTATCACAAAAAGTGAACAGAATTTATTTGCTGTTCGCTTGAAATTAATATCCTTGAGAAAGAACTTTTTCAAACCAAGCCGATGCTACAAGAGCAAGAGAGTCCTTATTCATGGGGGCAACAATTTGTAGGGCAAGCGGAAGACCTGATGGCCCTTTCTGGAAAGGAATAGTAACACAGGGTAAACCGAGCATAGTCCAAACTTTGTTGAATAGGGGATCCCCGGTCAATAAGGTTCCCTTTGGAGCTTCACCCGGCGCCGATAATGTCAGCAAAACATCTACGTGTTTAAAGAGTGTGTCCGTTTGTTCTAGCCGAGCACGATTAGCGTCATTTTTTGCCTGTTTTAATAGCTCATTGGAGACCGCTCTGCCGAGAGCTATATTTTCTGTGTAAAACTGCGTCAACTGTTCATGCTTGTTATCGTATTCCCAGGCAAGAGCCCTGCCAGCGTCGCCAGTCATTATTAAATTGTGAATATCAGCAAGAATTTCAAAGTTTTTCGATGATTCGATATCAACAACAGTCGCTCCCATTTTTTCTGCCTTCCGAACACCGGTCTCCAATGCCGAGAGCGCACACTGCTCAGCATTTTCACGGAATGGAACGAAGGCACCAATCCTTAATGATGTGTTGTCTAAAATTGGGGCATTTGTTGAGCTATTCCCTCTCAACACAGAATCAAAAAAAGCAGCATCTTGAACAGTTCTAGCCATTATACCGACTGTATCGAGATAGGAAGAAAGCTCTTTAACACCGTTGCGATCATATGTCCCAAAGCTTGGTTTGAAGCCGACCACCCCACAGTAAGCAGCTGGACGAATAACAGACCCGCCGGTTTGGGTGCCGAAAGCGAGTGGAAATTGATAGTCTGCGACACCGGCTGCCGAACCGCTGGACGACCCGCCAGGTGTGTGATTTAAATTATGAGGATTGCAAGTGGCCCCAGGATTTCGCCACGCAAATTCAGTTGTGACAGTCTTTCCCATGATAACGCCGCCCATGGAGCGTGTTTTACTGACAACAGCAGCATCAATAGTGGGTTGGTTAAACTCATAAATAGTGGAACCATGACGTGTGGGCATGTCAGCTGTATCTATTATATCCTTTACGGCGATAGGAATTCCAGCAAGCGGACCTTTATTCCCTTGTTTGTCGGCGGCTCGAGCCCGATCTATTGCTTTTTCTGGATCAATATGCGACCAAGCCTTGACTATGTTATCACGTTCCGAGACCCGATCGAGACATGAGCGTATTAAAGACTCGGCAGTTAATTGGCCCTGTTTTATTTTTTTGATAGCTTCTATGGCAGAGAGCTTGTTGGAATTGTTCATCTTAAATCCTCTTTTTTTAGGAGGGTTTTATTTATTTATTTTTATTTGGCACAACAGCATAAAACGGGCGACGGAGGAGTAATCATAATTTAACCCTGAACCTCGGAACCGCCTCCCCAGACCGCAGGTTTTTATATGAAGAAATTCGCTTGTCCCAAAGCCCTAGTTTCCTGCCTTTATCTTACTAAACGATACGCAAACTACCAAGTTTAATACGCCGCCTTTTACCAAGCACCGGCTCCACCGGGATCAATCGCCATACACAACCCATTCTAACCCCCATGATCACAAGGAAAGGCGGTGGTCCCAATGCCTATGTTGTCAGTTAAATGGAGGGGGAACCCTGATCGCAGGAAATTACCACTTTAAGGCCGCCTATCACCTTCTAATTCTTTTGGACGAAGTCGCCAAAAGATTATCAGAGCGAAAGCGTTTAGCACGGCAACTATCATAAACGCTAACCCCCAGCTTTTCCCGGACATACCACCGGCCAAATCTAACGTCCAACCGATTATAATGGGACCAATGAAGCCACCAGCATAACCCATCATTGAATGCACAGCTAAAGTTTGTCCACGCCTTGCTGGATCAGCGGTTCCAGCCGAACCGGCTGTCAATGAGGAAGAGTCTAACCATATTGCAATGCCATAAATTACTAACAAGATCGTGGCTGTTAAGTACGAAAGGCTACCAATAAAACCGATGCTACCACCCAGTAAGATCGAGGTTACCATCGCTGTCTGAATCAACTTGCGTCTCCCAAACCGAATAGAAATTTCGTTACCAGTGACGCTGGCGACGGCGCCAATTAGTCCGAGAGTGGTCGCAATGATTGCAGGAGCTATTAAGTGACCTGCTTCATCTCTTGAGATTGCTACATAACTGAGAAATGCTATTGCCCAACCGCGAACCGCACTCATTTCAAGAGTATGAATGCCATATGCAATTGAATAGGCCATAGCGGAACGATTTTTCAGAACTGGTCGAAAATCATAAAGGCTTTTGGTTTCAGGCAAACTGGTTACGGGTATGCTTTGATTTGGCACGCCGAGGAACACAATAGCCCAAGCAATAATAGCGGACACAGAAGCCGCAATAAACGCCACTTCCCAGCCGGCATAAGACGCAATGAGGTCACCGGTGGCAAAAGACAACGCACCGGATACTCCAATGCTAGCAGCATGTCCAGCCGTCGCACGGGACATGGTTCGGGCATCAACAAGGTCTGATAAAAGTTTAAGCCCAGTCATGTAAGTGCCAGCCCAACCAAAACCTGCCAGTGCTCGTGCAGCCATGGCTGACCAAAATCCCTCAGCGTAAACACCAAAAGCAAGGTGGCCAAAGATAGTGGCACCAACACCAAAAAGATATACAGATTTTGGATCTAATCGATCGGTAAGCGTAACCAAAAGTGGAACAGACAACATATAAGCGCCATAAAATATCGCAGTTATCCATCCCGCTTCGCTATTGGAGAGGTTCCATAGCAGCATCATGCCTGGTAACAACGCAGGCCAAAAAAATGCTCCAATTTGTACCAAAACCTGTGCAGCGCAGATGAGAATTACTAGACCCATTTTGCGCCGATCAAATGAACTATGGTCCATAGCTGGGGTCAATATATCCACATTTTTTTAATTAGGAGCCGTTCAGGCCTTGTCGATCATTTACTAACATTTTTTGGGTTGCGTCATTAAAAATAGGCTAGTAGCGCATAGTTAATTCCTCAACAAAAAGCGTTTAATGGCGCTTTTCCCAATTATACAGTGAATTTAGCTGGGGATGTGGCGAAAGGAAGGTCTGCCTAATCGAGTTTCAAGCTATTAATTGTGATTCATTTTTCAGGAGTTATCAAAATTTCCTTACCCCTTACCCTGCATAAAAATTAGGTTTACCGCGGAAGTTTTTCAATTTGATTTGAATTTTATTAGAGGGGGCAGTGTTCGTGAGGAAAGAAATAAATCATTTCATTTATTCTCCTTTAATTTGTTCAGTGCTGCCCGTGCTCTTTGCTGACGACTTTGATTATAGGGATATGAAGTTAGGCATGACCATTGAGGAAATTAAAAATCTTGAGATTGGCAAATTGAAATATATGCCAGAAGTTAGATTAGGTAATTAATTGGAAGGAATTAAGTGCAAAACTGTAATGCTATCATGTTCAAAATCTCATAACGAACACCCAAACAATCTCATTCCTCAAGAAAAAGAAACTCAACAATTTTTCGGGTTCCACTTCCAGGATTTATATTTATAATCAAAGTTATATGTCGGACCAGTGCTATCAATCCCTGTCAATTGGCCAAATGCGCTGGAATGCCATGATCGATGCTTTGAGTGCGCCGGGCCCTGCAATTGGGCTAACAATGGCAGGTTACTCAACAATTGCGCGTGAGGCTGGTTTTAATTTTTGGATGTCACTGGCCACGTCACTTGGCATCTGGGGGCTGCCTGGACAGGTTGTTTTGGTTAGCCTATACGCGACTGGCGCATCACTGTTTATCATTTTTGTTGCGGTTTCGCTGGCCAATTTGCGGATGCTGCTGATGGTTATATCGGCGGCTGATATGATGGATTTGGCATCTCATAAGCTACCTTTATGGAAACGTGTTTTCTGGATGCATTTTCTATCCATCACATCTTGGACAAACTTAGGTATTGCTCAGCAGAAATATCCGTCTCATTTGCTGCTTGCTTACTATCAGGGTTTCACGCTGACCATCTTCTTCTTTGGTATTTTGGGGACAATTCTTGGATATTTTTTAGGAGATTTGCTAGAACCTGAATTTCTACGCATTGTGATTTTTATTACGCCAATATACATCTTGCTGAATATTATTAATGCACGGCATAAAGCAAACCGGCTAGCAGTGGTGCTTGGGAGCATTCTCTGCCCAATACTTTTTCCTCTTGCTGGTGAATGGGCAATTTTATTGGCGGGCCTGGTTGGGGGAGCGATTGCAAGTCTTTACAGCCGTTACGATGCCAGGCTGCATTCTGGGTGACCCTGGAGGAAATTGATGGAATCATTCTCCAGTTCTTTTGCATGGTGGGCGCTGCTCGTTGCTATTGCAGGTACAATGGTGTGGCGGTTTGCCGGCGTGTTTCTGGCGTCTCGGATACCACCGGATAGCGCGTTGATGATGTGGATCAATAACATGGCCTATGCGATGGTCTCCGGTGTAGTGATGCTCGCTTTGGTGCACCCCACAGGCGTTTTGGAAACAACCATATTGGAGCATCGAATATTTGGGCTCGTAGTTGGTTTAGCCGTAGTGGTTTTTACCAAGCGGTTGATGTTTTCCTTATTCTTTGGTGTAGCCAGCTTTGCGGTAGCAGTAACATTTTTCTGATCCCATAAACGGCAACAGACTTTGCTGCTTTTGACTCTGATTTCTCTTAGATGAATACTTCAATAAAACAACAAACCCTCGTTAAAAAATAAAATAAACGTGGTCAAACCCTGCTGTGAAATAATACCAGCACAAAGGCTGGCCGATTCTAAGGAGGAAATGCGCTAGGTTCAGCTTGAACGCTCTGCTGATATTGTGACGGGTTTGTGCCTGGACCAGTTTCATTTCGAGGCAGGATTGTTTTCATGTTTGTACCTACGAGGTTACGGATACACTCCGTAACGTCATTTAAGGCCGCCGCTGCGCCAAATAGTCAATTTGGTTATTTGCACGCGCAACGTTGAGCCGGTTT
>Ga0115567_10001984_pt1 | contig 20379 bp, 27 predicted proteins | sample COGITO_mtgs_1204_2_FD_88679 | JGI IMG/M metagenome (GOLD analysis project Ga0115567, IMG submission 88679) | Pelagic marine microbial communities from North Sea - COGITO_mtgs_120412 | ecosystem: Environmental > Aquatic > Marine > Epipelagic | place: Germany:Helgoland, sampling site Kabeltonne... | reverse complement strand
CCCCCCCCCCCCCCCCCCCCGCCCCCCCCCCCCCCCCCCCCCCCCCCCCCCCCCCCCCCCCCCCCCCCCCCCCCCCCTCTCTCTCTCGCATGGTGCTATCCGTTGCGCGCAGCGACGTACAATGTGATGAACTAGCCGCTTCAGCAGGAGGGCATACGGACGTGCTTGCAGCAAGTCTTGGGGGACATGTTCTCACCCCGCATGAGCGGCAATTGTTTAGAGACTTTGAGTCGCACACAAGTCTCAAGATGGCTCATCGGGTCCGCGGCCAGAAGCTGGCACACTGGCCGTACAGCGGCGCATGGTCACCGCCGTTGCAACTGGACCCACTGGGAGCCGCGATTCACAATGCCCCGCCCAAAGAACGTGCCCGGTGGGCCGGATTCGTTCACGCGGAGCTCAACAATGGTGGTGGGGAGCACCCTGCTGTCTACTCTGAGGAGGACCCACCGTGCTACACGCCCGAGGATTGCCACCGCCGTGCAGAGGTCAATGAGCGGGCCAGGGCAACACGCGGGCTTCCAGAGTACGACCACGACGTGCCAGAGCTTCTTGCAGCAATGCAGCAGCAGGACCAAATGATAGCCGATCATAAGAGTGCGCGCGAGCAGCGCGCTCGTAACGCCGCCAACATGAGCCCCCTCAAGCCCGCTCGGCTTCCCCAAGTCCGCTGTGGCGGGCAGTGCCAGGCCAAGGGTGTTTGGTGCTGTAGATTAGGCTGAGGTGGGCCAGCCAGGGCACTGAATGGTAAGTCAGCCCTTGTCGTCTGTACATACAAAGAATCACAGCAACGCTCTTGCGAAATGTTCGTTCGCCTGGCTGGGCACTCTCTTGCGGCCAACGAGAGCGGAATTTTCGGTCACTCTACGGTGTTAGGTCGAAGACTTGCGAACCCTGAAGCGATAGGACTCCTAGGCCCGTTGCCATCCCGCTGCGGGCCGCGCATATTTTCGGAGCCATTTATCATGTTTTTACCATTTTTCTGGAGATTCGGAAGACGCAGCTGTCAAGAAGGGCTTGTGGGCGGTAGCACAGGTCTGGCTCGGAATGGCCTCGTGGGTGGCTTAGTGGGACAGCCTGGCCACAACCTTGATCTGTCTGATGCCACCGCTATCCGCTTCCGGAGCTCGCGCTGATCCCCATGATCCCGCCAGATCCCGGTCCCAGGTCACACTGCAAATCCGGGGATGCAGTGTCGTGTTCCCGTTCAAGCCTTACGCATCGCAACTTGCCATGATGGATCGGGTCATGCAGGCGCTTAAACACTCGCAGAACGTGCTCCTGGAGTTGCCCACTGGCTCGGGCAAGAGCCTCAGCCTTCTCTGTGCCGCCTGCGCGTGGCAGGAGGGTGAGGCTGTGGCACTCCGCGAGGAGGTCGCCTTGCAGAAGGGCCGGAGTGATGGGGAACGAAAAGAGGGGAAACCGCCCAAAATATTCATATGTTCGCGAACGCATAGTCAGCTTGAGCAACTGGTGCGCGAGCTTCGGAAAACGACCTACACTCCTCGAATGTGTGTGCTGGGGTCGCGAGAACAGTACTGCATCAACGAAGAGGTTTGCCGCGCCAGCAAAAGCAAGGGAAAGAGCAAAGGAGAATGGTGCAAAGAAAAGCTGGACGAAAATTCGTGTGGCCACTTTCACGGCGTCCAACGGCTTGTGGCACACCCTCGGCTGCAGCAGCCTCATGACATCGAGGACATCGTATCACTTGGACGAAAGCTGCGTGCATGCCCCTACTTCGCGGCACGGCAGCTCCAGGAGGAGGCAGAGGTGGTCTTCTGCCCGTACAATTATATTCTTGACCCTCATGTGCGGGAGGCTATGGATATTCAACTCGAAGGGGCATGTGTTGTTGTGGACGAAGCGCACAACATCGAAGACACCTGCCGTGAAGCCGCGGGACTGGAGGTCAGCGAAGAACAGTTGCAGGAGGCCGCAATGGCATGGGAAATTATGATGGCAAACGAAGGAGAGGACACGAATGCAGTGCAGGCTCTCGACGCCGCTACGCGTGCTCTAGCCGTATTCATTCGAGCAGAGCTCCCCCTGCTGGAAAGGCAATCGCATCTGCTCTCCCAGCGCGTTTCGTCGGGCCACGCTGCTGCCCAGGTTTTTCGTGACGCCGGTTTCTCGGAAGAAACACTCAAGCCACTCACAGCATTCGTGAGCAAGACAATCAAGGCCCTTGACGAGATCCGCAGTGCGAATCACGAGCGAGATAATTGCTCCAGCCGGCAAGAGAGTGTGTCGAACACGAGTTTAGATACTGAACGAGGAGGGGTGCAGCAGGCAGCACTGGCTGCTAAACATCTGCAACTGGTTTCCCACCCTCCAACTTGAAAGACAAGTTGCGTCGCGGTGCTGTTGCTTGAGAGAAGTAGGGTTGGCAAAGTGGCCCGTTCTTATGTGTGACACATCTGAGGGAAAGATACATTTCATGACAACTGGAAAAACTTGGGGTCTTGATTGCAGGTGCGCGAGATCTTGGCTAAGGTGGCGCTACTTCTTGCGCACCCTGACGACTTCAAACTCTGCGTCTGCAACCATCACCAAACCCACCCTGTGCACTGTGTGCATTTTAGAAGCACAGTGCCATGGCTCCTCGCTGAGGCCACGCACCTCTCCGCAGGTCCGGCAGCGCACCATTCTCGCGAACAGCGGAACAGAGGAGGGAGGTGCGCATGGGGGTCGAGGCGGAAGTACAGCAGGCGCGGTAGCATTTGGTCGACCTAGACTCCAACTTTCGCTCAATCTGTGGTGAGTCCTCGGCTGCTCGCTCTGTCTGGAGTCCTTCATATTTCGGTGAAATCTGGTTGCGGAAGGGATAGGTAGGAGCGAGAGATTGTATTGGATACCTGTATGTAGAGACCAGTGTTGTTGGCTCCAAGTGCGAGACGGGTTGCAGGTGTCTTAATCCTGCAGTTGTCTTTCGCTCTGTCGCTGACGCTTCACGCGCCATCATTCTCACAAGGTTGGGTCCCATCGCAACCCCCATGCACGATGACGCCCTCTCGGCGCCTCACGCACGGCATTTTGCCTAACCCCTTTCTGAATCGTGGAGCTACGAGCGCATGCAGTGGTACTCTTGCACCCATACACTCATTTGCCTCGGAACTGGCAACTCCCTTTCACGCTACGCTGCAAACTGGCCACTGCATCGATGTGGAGACTCAGGTGCCATCCCGGCACCGCGGCACCCAGAGCTTGCACTCCTCCTGGCTTGACACGCACTGGCAAGGTAGACGGCGCCTCTTGACTGGCCTCGTACCCCTGTTAAACGGCAGGCATTCGTGCGTGTGGTCGGCTATGGGCCAGCCCCAAAACCTGGGACCGTCACAACGGATCTAATAACCAACAATCCTGCGCGCGGTTCGTCCTTTCTCTGGTCCTGTGGCTAGCGACTGCCATATTCTGCAGCTCCACACGCTTTCCTCACTTCGTTCGTCTCAATCGTCTCAGGTTGTAAGCTTGAAGGCTGCTGGAAGCACCAGGTGACTGCAACCCCACCCTTGGGGCTTTGCAGGGTTCGTTAACATCATGCTGTTGTAACCACGATGACGATAACACCCGCGCTCACAGGACGCTACTTCATACCAAGATGCTCTTGGTGCAGCGGTCTTGGAGATCTGCCGCATTGTTCCCAACGGTGCTCCCACGCTGCTGGTTGCTCACTGGACGATGCTAACCTGGGTGACTGAAAGCCCTGCCTCTCCTTACATTCCACGCTTGCAGGAGTACTCTGCTTCTTCCCCTCCTATGGCCTTCTCTCGAAGGTTGCAGCGCGCTGGAAAAACACTGGCCTCCTCGCCGACCTTGCCCACGTTTGCACCCCTCTCGAGCTCGTTGGACCTGCTCGGCCTGCCCCTTTCCTATCTATTGCGACCCCCCCCCGAGCCACATCCGCGGCGCCCGCAGGTGAAAGTAGTGCTGCAAGAGCCGCGTGGAAGTGAGGGGTGAATCCCCGCTGTTTGCTCGCTGTTGTTCCTGCTTTGCGGTAGTGAGCACCAAGACTCAAAGCGATCATTGCGGAAACAGGATGGACAAGATCATGTCCGAGTACAATCGCGCAGTGAGGCGCGGCGCGCAGTGCCCAAACGATGCTGGGATATGTACGAGTAGTGGACTTCAAGGCGGCGCACTGCTGCTGGCGGTTTGCCGCGGAAAGGTTCGCGACACCTTCAAGAGTCGGCGCGCAACGCCTTGTGGCGATCACCTCCGGACAGAGCAGGAGGTGCTGAGCTTTTCACGGCAGGTCGCGGAAGGGCTCGACTTTGCAGATGAGCGAGCACGGGCGGTGCTAGTTGTGGGCGTACCCTACCCACCAGCAAAGGATGCGCAGGAACCACTTCCCAGAGGGCCCTCCGGCACATGCTTTGGGTTTGTGTGTGTTTGTGAGAGGCCTCATGGGTAGTCGTGCGCCTACAGGTTGTGCTTAAAAAGAGTTTCAACGACACGCGCGCGCGCGGGCTTCGATCAGCAGAGGACCATACCGGAACCACTTTGATCTCCGGCGACGAGTGGTACCGTCTCCAGGTGAAAAGAGTTGAATATCTCTTTTGCTCCGTCTTCTAGTCTTCAAATGCGCCTTGCATCGCTCAAGTTCTGGAGAATATTGTTCACACTCCTCACACGGGCACCTCGACAGGCCTTTCGTGCAGTCAATCAAGCAGTCGGGCGCTGCATTCGCCATCGCAAGGCAGTCCAGCCAATTCCGCTGGCGCCTTGGAGCCAAACCGCTGCCCTGCCCCAACCTCTTTTCGTGAGGGCTTCCTGCGCTGTGTAGCAGGACTGGGGAAGCATTCTGCTGCTCGACGACCGCTTTCGCGCACAGCCTGCTTTGCGGGCCAATCTGTCTCGGTTTTTGCCACGCCTCTTTTCTCTCGCGACTGCCTATTGTGCCGTACTAATCGCGACCATCGCCTGCAGATGGGTGCGCGACGCTCTTCCCCCTGTGCGCCCGTTGGCTTCTGTGGGTGGTGGAGGTGGACTTGAATCTGTGGAAGCAGATGGCTCCTTCGAGGCATTGCCCCGTCAGCACTCGCATCAGAGCCCGCAGTCGCACTGGGTAAGTGATCGAATCCCGCTTACAGGGTGTGTTTGTTGTGCAGGAAACCATGCGCGCGCTCGAGAGCTTCGTGCGTCGTGCGAACAGCCTGTTCCCGTCGGCGCACCAAACCACAGCGCCTGCCTCTCGAAACGCACCTAGCGCACCGCGTGGTGGAATCGCGGCGTTTTTCAGGGCAGCTGCCGCACGTGAGCAACCCAGGGGTGAGGCGAAGACAGAGAAAATTGCCAAGGCGACAGGTGTGAGCGCTGCTGGGCGCGAGGATGAAGATCGGGCTGGAGGGGCAAACGCATGCGCGGTAGAAGCTGACAATTCCGTGATGCTGGTTGAGTGCGACGGAAGCAGAAATGGCGTGAATATGGGCGCGTGTGCAGATGGAGAGTGTTTTGAGGGCACGTTTGAGTGTGCCGCTGTTAAAGTCCTGGAAGTTCTTGACGGCACCGACTGTGTGAAAGACAGGATGGTGAATGAAGAGACTCCTGAGGCACTCGCTGACGTGGAGTGCTACAGGCAGCATTCTGAGGTCGACAGTTACGATCAAGTGGCTGACCCAGAGGCAAGGAAAAACGATGTGGAGAAGCTTGTGCGCATTTTGCGGGAGGTGAATCAAGACCGAGCGTCTTTGCGTGCGGAGGTTGGCCATTTGCAGGCGGAACGAGACACGCTGCGGCGCTCCGAAATAGAGCTCACGGCCGAGAACAGCCGCCTGCGGGCCCGAATCGCTACGCTCCTGAACGAGCAACCTGATTTACAGCACGATGTCTCAGCCCCCTGCGAGGTGTAGCTACATTCTCGGGCGAAATTGTTTTGTCCTGCTTTCGTATTCAGAGCTTATCCTTGCGCCGCTTGAGCTGTATCGCCGTACTCTGGGAACTGCTCGCTGAATACTTGCCTCCCCTTTGCCACTCCAGGTACCCAAACCACCTCAGCAGCAGGCATTGGTCCCCGTTTGTCCACCGCAGCCGCGCAGTCTCATCAATCCAACCAAAGATGCGGCGCCGACTCTTCGCAAAGACAAGATCGGTGAGAGTCGACGGAGGCTTGACGCGCGCGGCGCTTTTGCGCGAGTGGTTTTCAATTCTCATTCGAGGCGGCATGAGACGCAGACACGCTGGAGCGAGGAACAGGCGGACGACTGCTGTATTTCAGGAGAGGGAGCGGGGCGGCACGGCACCACCTGCCGGTCTCCGATGTGCAACATTTTCGACCATGGTTTGGAGGGCATCCCTCCGGGTGCAAGGTTCGACATGGGCGGCGCGGAGCCGGTAGCACGAGGCACCATGCAACATTCTCGCGGTGCGATGATCGTACCAAAAGGCTTTACGTGCAAGGTGATTTCCTGCTGCAGCCGGGCTAGAGTTTCCCCTTGCCCTGCACCTTCTGATACGGGTTGATATTCCCTGGCCTTAAACAAGGTACGGCAAGGAGAGGAGAAGCGGCAGCGCCATGCTACGGCAGAGCGTCACATGAACAAGGTTGCCGATGCTGAAGTCACGGCAGAACATGCGGCTGAAGTTGTGTCAGGGCTTTGCAGCATGGGAGCTGCCGATGCAGATGCCGTATCTTGTTTCTCGGATGGCTCTGACGACTTCGCTCGCGTTCAACCAGTGGCGCGCACACGGTGTGGTAGCAAACGTGAGCGTCGCTGAGTTGCAGCGGGGCAGCTTTCAGAGCTCTTCACAACAAATCCACTACTTTCATGTACAATCTTGAGCCACAAGGCTTTGCGCGCTGCCGCGTGTCCGTCCCTACCACCTCGTGGCGGAGACGACTGCGTGGTCAGTGCAACTGGTCGGCGAGGCTGAGTGTGACCATTGTCTCGATGTCTGGGAGGGTTTTTGCGTAGGCGATAAAGCTTTTCTCATGGATGAGACCGTCATGGTACATGTCGCCGCCTTTCAAAAGAACGTCCTTCACTGTTTGCTCCACTAGCGCTGTCCTCTCGCTCTCTGTCAGCTCTGGCTTGACGAGTCGTACCATGTCTGCCAGCTCCGACGGCTCAAGTGTGTCACTCATGTCGTAGTCGAAAAGATTGAAGATGAAGCTCAATTTTTCGTCGAGCGGGGCCTCGGGCTTGAACTTGGCGGCAGTGAGTGCAAATGTTTCGAAGCGGACACAGCCGTACTCATCCTTGGGCATTACGTTGAAGAGTCGGTTGACATAACCGTTTCCCTGTAGGTTTGGGTCCTCTGTAATGTCTGATTGTGAGAGATAGGGCCCACGTTTGCACAGTGCGCTGTAGCGCTGGTACAGGAACTCAAGCTCAGACGGCGAGTAACCTGTCTCCTTCACAAGCTTCTGAACCTGCTTTTCTGTGAGGCCACCATGTGCTGCGACGGTTGAACCAGCAGCACCCATTTTCCAGCACTACGGGGACCGCCCGCTCGCTTCAACGGACCCACCGCTCCCACCACCGCTGCACCAGCTTTTTATATAATCGGTTCTTTTAGTTTCTCCCGATGGATGGCGGGAATTTGATTTCCCTCCTTTTCCAACTCTGTCCCCTCCGAGAGGTGCAGGATGTCCGAAGACGGTGCCGAGATGAAGGCTGACATCGAGCGAGTTGACGAGAACCCGACAAAAGACCCGATACCTGATCAGCCCGCTACAGAGGAGAAAAACCTTCCCGACATGGATAAAGGAGCTGAGGAGGATGTGATGGAGGAAGTGACAACCAGTCCCAAGAAGCGGAAGCCGGCCAAGGTAGAGGCGGAGGATGAGATGGAAGACGATGATGCTCCAGAAGGAGGGTCATATTGGAACGTAACGGATGGGCAGAAACGGTTCATCTCAGCCCCACGAATCTGCTATCGTTGTTCCTGGTTTGACGATGCGAACGAGGAGCGATCACTTGCATTTGCGCCCATGATGACGTGTGCGTGAACGAGTCAGGCAGAGGAAATCATTGGAGCAGTTCCACCCAGAGACCAGTAAGGCCAAGGAAGCTGTAGTAATCGAAAAGGGCTCCGGGACCCAGCTCAAGAACATTCCTTCAGGTTCAGCTCTCATTTCCGAAAGTTTCGTGCTCCAATCCTACGCATATGCTTGCCCAAGCCCGTGCATGTTGAGAGCGGGAATGCGACAGTGGTCCAATTTGTGCGAGACCATGCCATCAAGAAATCAGACCCGAAGGATCCTCTCAAGGTAATTTCGAAGCTGCTCTTCAACCGCCAGCCTCAGGTGAGAAACCTGGCTGCCGACTTTAGCCTGGCAAGCTGCTGCAAAGTGCGCAGATTAGGAGCAAACTGCGTGTAAAGGCGACAGCTAATTCGGGAGTTTCCTGTAATTTTGGTAGCCCCGCGAGCTCAAGGAAAACCTCCTCGAGTTCTCGGGGTTGACCTTCACCGAGGAGAAACAATGGGACAGCTTCAAAGCTCGCCTCGACAAGCGGCAGAACAAGGAGCTCAAGGAGATGATGGTCTGTCTTGCTCTCGAGCGTTCTGGTCTATCCCGACTCGAAAAACTCGGATCCGTACACGCGAGAGCGGGATGGGTGCAGGCAGTGCTGATCGTTGGCGGTCTCGTATGCGTTTTTGCAGGGACGCACGCGGACCTGGTAGAGCGCCTCTTCTCATTCCTCAAGAAGCCTAGCGCTTCGCAGTGCACAGGCAAGGCCCCGCCTGGTAGCAGGAAGAAATCCAAGGCCAAGGCTAAGAAGAAAAGCACGGGCTCAAAGAGCAAGACCGCAGCTGGCAAGGTGCCGCACACATGGCCATCCCCGGTCCAAAGATTCAGAGATTTTTTTGGATATTTTAAGCCGTGAAATCTCGAGATATTCACGGCTTACAGCAGCGTGTGTTACTGCTCGATTCTCCATACCCTGCGTTCTATTGAAAAAAGTGATTCTTGCAATTGCAGAAGAAGTCAGCGCCGAAGAAGGTTGAGGACGACGAGGACGACGAGGACGACGAGGACGACGAGGACGACGAGGAGGACAGTGAGGAGGGTGAGGATTTCGGGAAGAACAAGAGCGGAAAATCTGAGAAGACGGAGAACAAGACGGCGCAGAAGAAGGTTCATCAGAATCCCGAAGCAATGCTGCATTCCAGGATCTGAGCAGCTGTGGTTTATGCTACAAACTTCTGCTCCACAAATCATGCTAGCTGAACCATGTGGCATTCTGCAGGACGACATCGAGGACGATGAGCTGGACAAGCCGCTCTTTGTAGACCCATTTCTATCAAAACTCAAGGGCTTTGTGCAGGACGTTTGCTCAAAGGCAGACTTGAACTCTCTGACACTTCGGATGGTGCGCGAGCAACTTGAAAAAGATCACGGTGTAGACGTCACTAAACACAAAGTGCATACCCGCCAAGGGGTTACTATTATCGGCATGCCCCCGGGCGTCTTGCTTTCCTGATCCGAAGTCAATTTACTTCTGGGGTCTTGGAACAGGACACCATCCGCAAGCTAGTGGATGAATTTGTGGCTTCACAAGGTTAAAACATCTTTCTGCGACCTCGCCTTTCGGGAAATCACTGAACTCCACACGAGAGAACTTCGGGACGGCCTGAAAAAAGCCAATCTGTGCACAGTATCGCTATTACATTTGATTCCAGCAAATCAAAAATTTACACTCTGCTTTGCATCGAGCGCCTTGTGATTCAGAAGAGTAATGCAAATATGTGCAGCAATGTCTGGCCAAGCACACGATTATTAAGTGACAGGTTTCAAATTTCTTTGTTGGGTTACACACTTCGTTTCATTTTCATGCCACTCGTCGCCAATGTATTAATGTCGTGGCAATTGCATCGGCATGATCAGGCAGCGCATTTCGTATTCTTGTTCTTTTCTCCGAGAATATTCCCTCGAATCAGCTCCTACCAGATCATCTGTACGTTACTTGGTCAGTACAATAGACGGGTAGAAGCGATGCATCTTGCAATTGAGAGTGTGGAATACCTGTGGTACTTCTGAAGGGGACAAGAAGTGCCGGTGTGTTGGAATGTGTGACTTGCAGAGTTACCTGCAGATAATATTAGCGTTTTTAGGGGTCCATGCGAACGGCACCACATTAGCCACCCATTTTGTTTTACCTCGTCTTCAGGTATGTGACGTAGCCCATCCATGAGATACCTGACCAGGATTTACATGAAGGAGTCAATTCGTTTGTTGCACCGAGGTCTGCTGAAGACATGAATTGACTTTTCTCAGAACCTTGGGTTGAAAGCAACTCGGAAAACCGACGTATCATCTCCTTCTGCCTGCTTCAGGTGGAATCCAAGGTTTACGTTTTGTTGATACATTCGAATAATGACAAAATGTCTGCAGTCAAAATTTCATCAAGAAAAAGTATATGTTTTGAATAATTCCTGAAGAGCAGCAACCCGTTCGACCCCTCGACCAAAACCTTGTGCCTGCACATTTCAGGCTTAGGCAACGAACACATTGAACCCTGTACAAGCACGTGTCAACACGTACCTGAGCAGATATTTCAAGTGTACGATTCTCTGGCGAAAAATGCAGCACCTGATTGGGAGTTGATTCGTTTTTTCCTCGCACACAACGTTCTAGTCAAAATTTCTTTGAGTTCATTACCGTCACTCCTTCACCATACTTCGAAACAACCTGCATTCACCGGTGTCAGGACAACCTTTTTGTGCATGTGTGCGACTGGTGGACAGTTACCTGAAGACGTTCCAACGCTTCGATCACCTCAGCCCGCTGCATTACGAAGGCACGCCTGGCAGCAGCTGCTGAAATCAGCGAATTCATTTCTTCTTGAGAGCAGTGAATTATGGATGTGGATGTTGCCTGTATGTCTTCGGGCATATGGTGTCATAGTTTGGAAATATTCCATCAAACAGCCGTGAGAAGACTCGGAGAGCTGACCATGACCCCTGAGGCGAAAAAAAGACCTGACTTTGGAAATGTTGACATTTTGACTCGAATTGAGTGCACGACAATGACCTCATTTGGTCCGAGCACGAATTGAGCATAATCCTGGTCAACTCTCACGGCGATACGAGTTTCCTCCTGTGAGAAGACACCAGCTCATTATTTGTGTGTGGCGAAAGGCATGTGACCAGGGCACAATTCAACCTGCTCCTTCTTTCGTACTTTAGCTTTCGCTGCCAGTTTTACGAGTCTGTCCACCTGTCGTAACCCAATAATGATTCAGCTCAAAGAGTGATCAAAATTTTGTGATAAGGATCTAGAGCCTCTTTGGAAGGGGACACAACCTCGCTCAGAGCAATTTTAGGGATTGTAGCAGCCACTGATCGATCGCCAGTGATCTTGACACCAATATTTTGAGCGTGGACCTGCGATTGACGTGTCGCATCACTGACGTCAATCCAAAAACTCATCTTTTCACACACAAATCGTTTTTGGCGGGGAATGTGACAGCGAGACGATGGCCGTCGGTAGCGGCAAATTCGACTCGCGTGCACAAATCGCTGCTGCTACCCTCGTCCTTGAGCCGTAAGTGTGCACCCTGCGACATTCAAGTCGGTGAAAGAAGTCCAATTGCGGCACTCTGAGATCATGTCCACGGACTCGTTGAGCGTCTTCGTTCAAGATATCAGATTGAGTAGCCATGCGGAGCAGGGAGAGTCGCCTTTAGCATTGCTGAGGAGTCGTCAGATGAGCAAGCGAAGAATACGGCCTTGAAACCCTGCGCACCAAGTACCGGCAGGTCGGTCGCGTAAGACATGGCTCGCACAAAAATTCGGATTCGTCACTGTCTGAAGGGCGGGGAACTACGTTCAGAAAGCGCTCCGCGGGCATGATCATATCTGCAGTTGCGACGAGAGGCAGAGCGGGAAACTCATCCGCTGGAGTTACACGCACGTCGTAGACAAGGGCTGATGCGCGCTCAAGCGACTTGATGCGCAGCGACGTGGCCTCGCAGACTAGCTCAAGTCGACCGGGCGGTAAACGCGACACCATATCTGCAAGCACCTTGCCAGGCGCCGTAACAATCCCTGTCGCCCCGATCTCGATCCCCTCTGTAGCGCCAGGAGAATACTTCATTATGCCATACTCTCTCTTCAAGCTACAGAGATACTTTTTTTGCAAGCTTGACTCGGTTTCAGGTTTGGGTCAAGTTTAGTTCGGGGCTTGGACACCAACTGGTCTGGAGTGTCTCCAACCTGAGGCGCGGACCTCGATGCCGATCGTCAGATCATATCCAGCAAGAGTTAGCGTGCCCGTTTTTGCATCGGTACGTATCAACACGTTGTTAAGTGCAGCGAAATGCCGTGCGATTGTTGGATTCACTGCTCGACCTGTCCACAACCAATGTGCACTCAGACCTTTCTCTTCACCTCGGCAAGAGATGCAGGTGTCACTTCTAATGTTGGAGGTGCGGGCGGCGACCGACGATCGCAAGAAGCCCAGCGAGCAATTTCTGATCGATGACAAAACTCAGCCGCTCTGCAACATCAATCTGTTTCCCACAAGAAGATTCTCACACTCTGCCGCGCGCGTTTGCAGCACCAGCACCAGCATCAAAATCGGCTGGAGGGAGCCGATGTGGGATATGATTTCACCGGCATTGCCATTTGTGCGGCTTCTAATTCATCCTGGTCCTCCAGATCTAAGCCCTCCTCCCGAGCCATGATCTCACGAAGAGCCTGAGTCCATCATTGCCCAAAATCGTGAGCCCGCGAAGCCAGAGTGGCTCCCCGGGCGCAACGATCGTGGAAAATGTGTGAGATTATGATTAAGTATGATGCACAGCCAAGCACTTAAGCTCGTGCGCAGGTTTCAAGGCAACTGTTTGCAGGATTCCCGCTGCCGGCACGGTCCCAATTTCTCGCACCTGCGCCCGTCCCTTTATGTCCGCCTTCTTCCCATCTCCGCGTATCGCCATTTGAAGACTAGTAGAAGGTCGATGGTGCTTCATCCCCCCAGGTGGGAAGCTGGGCCCACAGGCGGGCCTCGGCACACAACCTCGGCAGGACGGGTTGCTCAGGTCCCCAGGAAAAACAGGTTGCAGCGGTGCATTGAAAGCCGCACAGCCCCCCCCACAGAGTACAATGATGAACGTTGCTGTGCGCACGGAGTAGTCACACTTCGTCTTTCCGTATCGATGGATCTTCTTCTCTTGGGCACAGCCAGCCCCCATCTTGAAGATGGGGGCTGGCTCACTCCGCGCTTTACACTTTGTTTGTAAAGCTCCACAGACCAACGGTTGGAATCGCAATGGAGCCCGAGGCGGGGTGGAGGCGTGAAAGCTCTACGCAAGGCGCTGAACCGAGCTCCGTCGAGACGCGGAGACCAGAACTTTCGGCAGGGAATAAGCCAACGGCATGGGCAGGGGCTAGGACAGGGGCCACACAGCGTACCGAGTCTGGCTCAAAGCTGTATCGTGCGGGCAAGGTGGCGACAATTGTGGCCTCTTTGCAGAAAGGTGGTCGAGAGGTGCTGAGCAAGGGAGATCTAGCCCGTATAGTGGCTTTTCTTCAGTCTGACCCTGCTGGTCGCACAGAAGTGGAGGTAAACCGCTTCCAGGGAATGGTCAGGCACTTCCACTTCTTTGAAACGTACACTGAAAACCAGCGACGCGAACTTGCTCGCATTGCAGTCTACGTTCGCTTCTCTCGCGGTTCGATGCTCGTTTCCCAGTGACCCTACCCATATCAAGTGCAGCTAGAAGCAGCTGAGTAAGAATTGGCTTCTGCCCTGTGCTAAGTACAGGATCGCAGGGCACGTGCTTTTCAAGCAGGACGATGCACCCGATGCCCTCTATCTTGTCGTCACGGGCAAGGTAGAGCGTCCAGATTTCATTGCGGACCCATATTGCTTGCTCGAATCAGCGATTGTGGCATCGCGCGCTGGAAACTGGACACCTTCAGGCACTTGACTGAAGAAAGCACGACGTGGGCCCGGGCGAGTGCAGGCGAGTCTTCACAAGACGCAGGGAGAGATGAGCAAACTTGTTTCTTCGTGTGGGCCGGGTGATGCGTGCGGTGACCTGCATGTGCGCCAATTAGCCTGTTCTCATCAAGCGCTGCAGCGGTCTACAGCGGCAGGGTCCTCTTGCGCAGAACCGGGTCGCGAGGCGCACAACTCACACAGGGTGTGGGGCGCGCGTGCAGCACCTTGACGATCGAGGCAGGCGTTCAGCCACTGCTTCAATCACGTCGCATGAGGTTCCAGGGCCCTCTTGTTGAAATGCTGCCGTGCCATTCTCTTGCCGCCCGGTTTCCTCAAGGTGAAAGTTGGCCGCTAAATGAGTACGCGATAGACGAGGGACTTCTGACACAAGCGTTGGGAGTTTCTTCCTGGGCAGGCAGAACTAATGCTCTTTCCGCGAGTGAGCCTCGACGCACTTGCTGCGGTGTGGCGAGACCAAGAGGTGCGGCCCTTTGACCGGGTTTTGTGCGCTGACAAAGGCTCCAAGGACCTGGAGGTGAGACGGGGCTGACGAAGTGTGGACGGGGTTGAGAATGCAGGAGCGCATGAAGCTCGAATTTCTCGTCTCTAAGGTGCCCATCTTCAACAAGGTAGTTATCTTATGCCGAGCCTTATTGCATGCCCCGAAACAGCATCATTAATGTCAGCTCGTCTCCGCTAGCTGAGTGGGTCACTGATTTGTTCAGACGAAGCCTCATAACTCCCTACATGTATTCGTTCCCAGGTTCCTCCGCATGTTCTGGAGGAGCTCACACCCTGCTTCGAGCGGATACGAGTGTCCAAGGTGGGCACCGCTGCGCCTGTGTGCACAGGGCGGCACCCGGCGCGCCACACTAGAGCAGGACTTATTTGGCGGGGTGCGTCTCTCTGTCAGGACACGATGCTGTATCGTACCCAGGACGAGGCATCTGCAATTTTCTTTGTCTGGGAAGGGGAGGTGCGCTGACCGCACTGCCGATTCTTTACTCCTGATTCGATTTGGGCGCTCATGCGCTGGCCTTGGCGGCAGGTCCATTTGATAAAGCGCCTCGATCTGGTCAAGGTCAAAAGCGCACCTGGAGAGGCAAGGCCAGTTTCTGAGGTCGCAGGTAAGCAAAATTTGAATTAGTAAAGCCTGTTCTGCCATGATCATTGTCTTTCCTGCGCGACTGAGTCGGTTCTGCTCCTGCAGATGAGGAAGGGGCGTCACTGCGCGGTCACATTGGTGGCACGCCATCGGTTGCAACGGCGAGTGTTGCTGCGGCAGCGGGCGAGCGAGGAAACCCTCCGGTGTGTGTCAGCCGAGCTTTCGCATATACACGGCTCAAATTACTTGCATGCACATCGGTGGCCTGGACTATTATGGATTATTTGTTGTCACAATGTCTTGCTCAGTTGTTCATGAAAGTCAGTGTGGCGATGGGTTGCAGCTGCGCAAGATGTCAAAGAGTGTGCCACTAGCTGTAATCTCCGCTGGCGACTACCTGGGAGAGGTTGAAGTATTCAACGAATCCACACGCTGTTCTGCAGCCTTCGCACAGACCGACTGCGCGCTCCTTGTTCTCTCGAAGCAGCATCTGACTGAGGCAGTTCCTCAAGTGATACTCGACTGTCTCTTTCGCTACTCCACGTTCAAACCCCACTTGATTGCCACACCACTCAATCTCTCGACTGAAGCGGCAGTCACGCATTTTGTGTATCGGTTTGCTCATCGTGCGGGGACGGGGTTGGTTCGGTGCAGGATGCGGATTGGCTGGCGGAATGCGCGTCTACAGTTGCTCCTTGAGTCACTCTCAGGCCTGCACTGGGCGCCGGAACGCCCTGGTGCCGTGCTCGAACCCGAGATGAAGGTTATTCCCTGGCTTGCACGCGAATCCTATGCCCCCGCCCTCTAGATCTGACGATGGACACGGGCACAGCCGCTGCAAAAAATGCGAACGGGGTTGCTACCGGACCCTGCAGAAAGTGCGGCATGGTTGGGGGCCCACACATGCCTGGTGCCACCAGCTTCAGGCGAGAATAGCGGCGACCCCCGGGAGTGGTACTGTCCTGTCCCTTTCGCTGATGCCGTTTTGGTGCTGCCCTTGCTTAGTTGTCCAGCCGCTGTGAGCGAACTTGGCGACGGCAGGCACCTTTATTACTATGGTCCGTGGGCGGCGCACGCACATGACGTTTCACGCGTCAAAGCGACTGGGAACATGGATGTTGAAGTTGTTGACGGCACTTCAGGAACCGAGCAACACCACGATGGAGGCAGGAGCAGCACGCGAGATGATGGATCTCCAGGGCAACAGCTCAATGCTTCAATGCAGGATGAACGTGCCCAAGTAGCTGGAGAGCACGAGCAGCCAGGACGGAGCACGTGCGAGTCACCCGGTGAGATGTTACCTGCGCAGAAAGAGCTGGCCGAGGAGGCAGCGGGCTCTGATGGCGAGGTGAGACTCGACGCGATGGGGCTCAGCAGAAACGCTCAGAGGGCTTCCCCTTCGGCACAAGCTCGTCCGGCGCAAACCTTCTTCGCCCCGCACCACACCAAAGTTGCAGCGCTTTTTGGCTAAAAGAGCAGGGAAGCGATCGAGAGCACATTCTGATGTACTGATGCATCGACGCGGACTGGTGTTGGTAGATGGATATCTAACAGAAGTAGAAGTACAACAGTACTACAACTGGTCGCGCCCACTTGCAGGCGAATTAGCGTTTGAGGACTAGCCGGGCAAGTAGTCATTGGGCCACTCGCGGTCACGAGCGGTGAGCAGCTCAATCACCCGAGTAAAATTGGGGCGCTCCGCTGGTTCCTGCGTCGCACCCGAGGCCGCTGCATTTCAGCGAGAGCAATGGTGCACTGCCTTACCTGGAGAGCACCAAGTACCAGTGGGGCAAGGGGATGCGGCTGGTAGCTGCGCCTGCTCAAGACACGCAGAGACTGCCTCTGCGTAGCCAGCAGGTGCAGCGGCGGTCGCCGCTGGCGGCATTGGAAGCTTGAGCTCACCACGCGCCTGTAATCATGAACACGCTCGCACCCTCAGCCCTACATAAAGTGTACAAGGGGCAAATTTCATGGCATTGGGACGGGAATAAGTTCTGGAAGTTACCGCGAGGACGCAGAGCTGCTGACGGGACTTGCTTCGCCATGGGACGTTGCCAACCATGACCTCCCACAAAAGCACGCCAAGGCTCCATACGTCTTGACGCATTGCTTTCATGGCTCCGCCTGACTCTCTTGAGTCCGCCTCAATAGAAGTTGGGGACGACAGCAGTGCCTCTGGGGCCGCCCAGGCGGCAGAAGATGCACCGCATTGCTACGGGCCACACCGAATTCCCAGTCAGACAGACGTGGGATGCCACCATCAGGTAATTTTGAGAAAGGCGCCCCGATATGCGGGCGCATGGGTGGGGAGAAACAGACCGAGGCGAGCGGGACGGAGAGGCTATTTGAGAGGTGTGGGATTCCAAAGTCCATGATTGCGACCTTGTCGAGCGTCCATCCACCCTGCCTCAGAGCACTTGAACTCAGCGAAGGGATCATGGCATTGGTGCTGGTGGTGGGTCAGGGTGACCGAGGCCGGGGTTGCATTATGGACGACAGCAACGTTCGCGCTCTTGAGGTTTCCATGCGCGATACCGCAGGCAGCGAGATACTGCATGCCGCGTGCCACGGCGAGCGCAATTTGTATGCGCTGCGCCCATGCAATGCGAACACCCGGCAGCTCACGGGGTCCAAAATACGCCGCAAGTTTGGAGAGGTCGATTGCTCGCGCGGCATCACGGTCTACGCGGCCAAATTCGTGCTGGTGCGGGAGGCGCTCATCCAGCGCCCCATCTTCAGCCTCGCACCAGATGAACTCGAGGCACTCGTCCGCCTCGGCCTCTTCGGCCCAAGCTTCGCCTGCATCCTCTGACTCTTCGCCCCCGATATGGCCACTGAGACGCTTCCGCTCCGCAGGGGCAGCGGCAGCGGCTTGCCGCGCGGCCCAGCGGTCACGTGCACGCTTTGGTAGCTTGAAAAGGTCGGCGATCCACGGCTCTCTCGCCAAACCCTCGAGAAATGCAGCCTGCCACACAGACCAGTAAGCATATCCCAGCCTTGTTCTAGATATGCTACTCGACTCTTTAATGTGTGTGACCAGTCCAGGACAGTGGGACAAAAACACCTGTGATATACGGCCCGAACCACGGCGATCCAGGGTGCGAGCGACATCGTTGAGAGTGGAAAGAGGGAGTGTGACAGAGGGAGAATGCGGCGCATTGTGCTTTGCGAGAAAGCGGTCCAGCGTGGAGTGACAGAAGTCTTGCACGAGCGCGAGGTACGGTGGTCCTGCTTCGCCCTGGTGCACACACACGCCTGTGTAGGGATGAACGTTTGGATGCGCGAGCATGCACAGCACACCAACCGCGCGGACAAGCTCGTCTTGCACCGTGCCCATGCGTTCCCGCACAAGGTGCGCAGAAACGCCGTGCAGCTGGATCTCCTTGACTACCACCCGGCGAGCTCCAGCATCCGCCTCGCGAACTGCCCCGAGTCCTCCACGCCAAAGCGGATCAAGCACTTCCATTTGCTCAACCTGCTCGACCCACCCAGCTCGTTAGAGCCGTATGCGGACGGCTCGACCCTCGTCACAGTCGTCATTCGATTGAAAACCGCGCAACATAAGAAAACCAAATCTAGGGGTCTGCGCGCGACCTTGGAGGTGCCCGATGTCCCGATACCAGTCGAGAGCAATGTTGGCGCAACACTTGAGTCCGTCTGGGTCACCAGCTGTCAGCTCAACCACCTACATATTGCCGTGCGGGGTTGGGAGCTGGGTTCGAGGAAGGGATGAGCACCGGGAGAAGATTGGCGCGAAGTCGCGCGAGAAGGTCGCGCACGTACTGCTCGGGATCGCCAGGCTCTTCCACAAGAAAGAGATGCACGCGTGTTGCCCCGTCAGGTTGTTCCGACAGTCCCGCAAGAACTAAACGCCGCTCCATTTCCGCAAGAGAGCGCGGGTTCCCCTGGTCTGCCAGCAGCTTGACCAGCCCCTCCGCCATCCGCGCACAAAAGCGGCCCCTCACCTTCTCATCGCACCCTACGAGCTCGAAACGGTCACCCGTTACCAGCGTCACATTCACGCGGAAGCGCAGATTGCTCCGGGGCACAAGGTGTCCGCGCGACAAGGCACCCTGCTGTTCCGCGAGACCAGGCGCAACGGCGCTGTATGCTGCCGCCACACGAACCCTGCGCTTGAGATCCTCCTCCGCCTCGCGCAGGGACGTACTAAGCATCTCCAGTTCGCCCCGTGCCGCCCGCGCCACTTCCTCAGAACCCCGACCCATGCTTTCTGCCTCCTTGACTTTGGTCCGACGCTTGGCAACAGCATCATCTTGCGCCGCACGCCGTATGCCCAAATTTGTGGCCCGCCACCGCACCAAAAACAATTTCAGCGTTGCACCCTCAACTTGGGACGTCCACCGCTGAACACTCTCTTTCGCGGCCGCTGTTGCTCCGACCGAGTCCACATCTTCGTACCCCGGCAACACGGCGTGTCCGCACGCATCACAGGTCCGTCCTCGCTGACCCGCCTCAATCTGCGCCCGAAGCAACACCAGCGCTACTTCATCACGTTCCTCGCGTGCGAACTCAATATCCGACTCTGCTTGCTCCAGTCGCCGACGCAGACCAGCGGCTTCTTCCTCCAGTACCTCCAATTGGGCGCGCTCGGATCGCTCTTTATCCAGACGCACGTGTGCCTCTTTGTTTCCCCTCTCCACAGCGGCCTTCGCTGACAGGAAGCGTGATCTTATCCGCGACACTACGTCCTCAGCACGTTTCACGTCCATCGAAGCCTGCTCCGGGGCTTCAAGTTCAGGCGTCAATCAATAAACTTTCGTAGCATTTCCCTAGGAGCTATGCGTACCAGTGCCTAAGACCGCGCGCCCACGCGCAAGGGGAGGCAAAAACAAAGTACTGCCTGAAATCCACAGGTCGGGTCAACAATATGAAGCGTGTGCATGTGTGTCTTGGAAGTTCACCTGGCGAAATTCAACGCGAAACTGCGGAGATGCTGCACAGCGCCGCCGGGCCTACGAGACAACGTGAGCATGAGCGAATCGTTTCAGTCATTGAATCGGGCAGGTAAACCATTCGGGGCCCGGGAAGCGGCAGACACCTCTTTTTCAGCATGGGCGTAGTACTGGGAAATGGAGTTGAAGGCTTCATTTAGCCCTTCCGATAACTCCTGGAAGGAAATAACCTGCAACGTGGGCCCCACAATCTTCACAGATAGCCACGCTAAAGGGTTGGGTACTCTCATCAGATCAAACTGACCAGGAGAGAGGAAGCAGTCTAAGCAACCGACGATGATGCCCTTGGCCGCGAACACTTTCAAGAGTACCAAACTAAACTGCATCTACAAAACAGTCAAAGGGGGTGTAGCCAGACGGCAAGACCTTAGCCAGGGCACGAGGGTGCAAAATACACTGCCAGCTGTGCGTGT